>Ga0209088_10000084_pt1 | contig 68297 bp, 54 predicted proteins | sample S_140625_EF_Meta_FD_187324 | JGI IMG/M metagenome (GOLD analysis project Ga0209088, IMG submission 187324) | Freshwater microbial communities from Lake Simoncouche, Canada to study carbon cycling - S_140625_EF_MetaG (SPAdes) (version 2) | ecosystem: Environmental > Aquatic > Freshwater > Lake ... | reverse complement strand
CACTTTGGCTACTGCTGACCTTGAGTTGCCTGATGGTGTGGTCTTCGCTGGTCGTGCAAGCGACAAAGAGTTGGGCCTTTCCCTCCGTGTGATTCGCCAATATACAATTAACAATGACAGTATTCCTACTCGTGTTGATGTGTTGTATGGTTGGGCACCCCTCTACCCTGAACTCGCTTGCCGAGTTGCAGCTTAATTAACTAAGAAAGGAAACGCATCATGGCTAATCCAGGCGCAGCAACCACAGTCACCAATCACCCAAGCAATTTGGCAACCAATCAGGCTTTACGCTTGATCGCCTCTGCACAAGGTGTTAACTTAAACGCAGTTGCCGACACTATCGCTCCCATCTTGGTGGCTGGTAACGTCAGCGTACAAAGCATTATTGTTGCAAACGCAAGCGTCAGCTTGTCAAGCGCACAATTGGCAGTGTACACAGGCGCTGGCGCAACAGGCACAACAGTTAAATCTGCTTATGCTTTGTCAGGCAATACTTCATCTGCTAAAGTAGTTGTGACCGCAGCGACATCAACCGATGTTGTTTCTAGCACACCCCTTTACATTCGTTGTACTACTGTTCAGGGCGCAGCAGCTACCGCTGACGTGTTCATCTACGGTTATGACCTGACTTTCCTGCCTTAAAAATGGCTTGAAATAATAGAAAGGGCTGCCCTCAAAAGGGGTGGCTTTTTCTTTTTATGAGCCTATAATTTGACGAATTGAAAGGGATTGTCATGTCCAACATAGCCTATATTGAAGCAACTACCTTGGTCAAAAATGCACCGGCAAAGCTAAAAGGCATTTTTGTAAGCTCCGCATCTGCTTCCCCAACAATCACGGTTTACGATACACAAACATCCGGTACAAGCATTACGGTGCTTGGCGTGTTTACCCCCGTATCGGCAACAAACTACATTTTCTTTGATGGATTAAACACCGCCAATGGTCTTTATGTGGTTCTTGGCGGCACGGTGAAATGCACCGTTTACTACGAATAAGGGTTTACCATGACCGTCAATCTTTCATTGTTGGCAGGGGCTGGCGCACAGTTTTTTGACAATAACGGCATTCCTTTAGCTGGCGGTCTTGTATACACTTATACCGCTGGCACTACAACGCCACAAGCCGCTTACACAACAAGTGCGGGAAGCATTGCCCACGCCAATCCTATTGTGCTAGATTCATCGGGCCGTATTCCCTCCGGTGGTGAAATTTGGTTAACCGATGCAGTTGCGTATAAATTTGTTTTAAAGACTGCAACCGCAACAACAATTGGAACGTATGACAATGTAACCGGTAATGCAAGCGGTATTTATGCAGCTTTTGCCGCATCATCTGGTTCATCTTTGGTTGGTTTTATACAAGCTGGCACTGGCGCTGTGGCAACCACGGTGCAAACTAAATTGCGGCAATATGTAAGCGTTAAAGACTTTGGTGCTGTTGGGAATGGCACGACCAATGACACCGCAGCCATCCAAGCAGCTTTGGATTATGCGAATACACTTGGCAACGCAGCTTTAATGTTTGAACCAGGGGTATACAAATGCAATACTGGATTGACGCTTTACCCAAATACAGTTGCAGTCAAGGGTAATGGAGCCAAGATTGATTTTAGCGGCATGACCACTGGCTATGCAATTTCATTTAGCCAATCTATAACTGATGCAAACATTCGCAATGCAGTAAACAAAGCGCATCCTATCAGTGACCTTTACATGATTGGCCCAACGGGGTCTGTGTCTGTTACTGCTGTTAAAGCAATTGACCAAAACCCTATTAGTGGAGCTTACTGGCTTTCTGGTATTACGTTTAATAGCTGTTCGTTTGCAAACTTCAAACGCTGTGTTGAATTTGGTAACGGCTCATTTTTGTTTACTTTTTATGCTTGCAGCTTTTATACATTAAGCGGCACAGGATACGACTATTGCCTGTATCAACCAAGTGGCGGCTCTAACTACGGTGAAAATAACGAATTTATTGCTTGTTATTTTGGTATTACTATTGGCTCTGTATATTTACAACAAAATGGTAATGCAACAACATATTTTAGAGGATGTTCTTTTGACTATGCTGCAAATGTACTTTATGTTCAAGCAGGTACAATTTATTGCGATGGATATATTGAATCTAATACAGATACAGATTATTGGATTAAAGTAAGTGGCGCAAATACAATAGTTCGTTTGTCTGGTCAAGTTACAGTATCTGGTAACAAATCAACTTATGAATTATTTTATTGTGATTCAACTGTAACCACAGGCGGTTTGGTTTTAGATGCAAACATTGAGTTTGGTGGCGGGGTTACATATACACCAACAAGCAGAAATCTTGTTTCGGGAACTGGCCGCACATTGTGCCGTTATGTTGGTTCTTCGCAATCAACTGTTCACCCTGCAATTGGTGGTGGGTTAAACTTCTTGGCTAACGGTGGTTTTGAATCTGCGTCTTTGACTGATTGGACTTTGACAGGAACAACACCTCCAGCTCGGTCTACTGCTCAAGCCCATGCAGGCACTTATTCATTGGCGTTTACTGGCTCATCTACAAATACTCCAGCAGCAACACGAAATATCCCATGTGAGCCCGGACAAATGTTTACGGGTGGCTTGTGGTATTACTGCAATAACATCACAGGAACTAGCGGAACTTTTTACATTCAATACAATTTCTTGGATGCTGGCGGTACGTCTATTTCTGGCGGTTCTAATTTGACTGTTACAACCAATCAGGGAACTTCTTGGCTGTATTTGCAACTTAGCCCACAAGTCGCTGCCCCTGCTGGCACAGTTAACGTGCAATTGGGAATATCTGTGTTTGGCACTGTTAGCGGCTCACCTGTTGCTTACATTGATGATGTAACTTTAGCTGTTGTTTGACAATAAATTTAAAATCTGTCGCATAATAGCGGCATAAACCTTATCGGCCAGGTTGACCGAGGAATCTTAGGATTCATTTAAATGACTGAAGAAGTCCAAGCCCTAGCGGAAGTAGACTCCGCGCCAACCACGGATGTGACGGCCACACCTGAAGTTGCTGAAAGTACGCCGGAAGTAGCTGAACAACAGCCAACCAAGACATTCTCGCAAGAGGAACTTGACGCTGCCATCGGCAAACGCCTCGCAAGAGAGCAACGTAAGTGGGAACGAGAGCAAGCACAACGGTCTGCGGAAACGCAAATTGTGAAAGCTGCACCAACTGCATCCGTTGATCAGTTTGAAAGCCCTGAAGCCTATGCGGAAGCCTTGGCTTACCAGCGTGCTGAAGAACTGATTGCCAAACGTGAAGCAGCCAAGCAACAATCGGCTGTTCTTGAGAGCTATCACGATCTTGAGGAAGAAGCGCGGAGTAAGTATGATGACTTTGAACAAGTCGCTTACAACCCCAAACTTCCAGTTACGAATGTGATGGCTGAAACGATCCAGTCTTCGGAAATTGGGCCTGAGTTAGCGTACTATCTCGGTTCTAACCCTAAAGAAGCGGAACGTATCTCACGCATGACGCCCTTGAGCCAGGCGAAAGAGATTGGGAAAATTGAAGCCAAATTGGTTTCAGCGCCCCCAGTTAAAAAAACAACTTCTGCACCAGCGCCAATTTCGCCGGTAACTGCACGCTCCTCTGGAGCGCCAGCTTATGACACTACGGACCCACGGTCTACCAAGACCATGACAGACTCGCAGTGGATTGAAGCTGAACGCAGGCGCCAGCTAAAGAAGTGGGAAGCGCAGAACCGCTAACTTCTTTGATTTTTTAAAGGAACTTAAATGTCCAATAGTATCTTAACCATTGACATGATCACAAGAAAAAGTCTCGAAATTCTCGAGAACAACCTTGTGCTCACCCGTAATGTGAACCGCCAGTACGACGATAGCTTCGCTGTCGAAGGTGCAAAAATCGGTTCAACTTTGCGTATTCGTTTGCCCGACCGCGCTTTGGTGACTGACGGTGCCGCCCTGCAAGTTCAGGACGACAACGAACAGTACACCACCTTGACCGTTGCCAGCCAAAAACACATCGGCGTCAACTTCACATCTGCTGAATTGACCATGCAATTGGATGACTTCGCTGAGCGTGTGTTGAAACCTCGTATCAGCCAGTTGGCCTCCAGCATTGATGCTGACGTTGCCAACGCTTACCTAAACATCGGTAACTCTGTCGGTACTCCTGGCACCACTCCCGCCACTTCTTTGGTGCTGTTGCAAGCCCAGCAGAAGCTGAACGAGAACGCTGCCGTGATGACCCCACGTTACGCTACCGTTAACCCTGCCGCTAACGCTGGTTTGGTTGAAGGCATGAAAGGTTTGTTTAACCCTACCGACACTATCAGCAAGCAGTTCAAGAACGGCATGATGGGTACTGGCGTGTTGGGCTTTGACGAAATCAACATGTCTCAGTCGATCAAGCAGTTCACCACCGGTTCGCGTACAGCCACTGGCGGTACAACTTCTGCTGCCGTAACTGCACAAGGCGCAACTACCATCGCCATTACTGGTGCTGGTAACGCTGGCGTGGTTAAGATTGGTGATGTGTTTACCGTGGCTGATTGCTACGCTGTGAACCCACAGACCCGTGAATCCACCGGTTCGTTGTTCCAATTTGTTGCTACCGCTGCAACAACTTTGGACAGCTCTGGCGCTGGTAACATCACCGTGGCCCCTATCTACACTTCTGCCAATGCTTTGGCAACTGTGGATAGTTTCCCTGGTTCTAGCAAGGCTGTTGTGTTCTATGGTGCCGCAAGCACTCAGTACGCACAGAACTTGGTCTACCACAAGGATGCCATCACCTTCGCAACAGCTGATCTCTTGCTGCCTCAGGGGGTCGATATGGCTGCTCGTGCTGTGCATAACGGCATTTCTCTCCGTGTCGTGCGCCAGTACGATATTAACAACGACCGTATGCCTTGCCGTATTGACGTTTTGTACGGCTACAGCACGATTCGTCCACAAATGGGCGTTCGTCTCTGGGGCTAAATTGATCGGGGCTTCGGCCCCTTTCTTCGTATCATCTTTGAAAGGAAATTATCATGGCTACTCTCCCTAACGGCGCAGGCGGTTACCAACTTGGTGACGGCAACCTGAACGAACTGACCATTGGCTACATAGCCGCACCTCAAACCGCTACTGCAACAGCCACTTTGACTGCTGCCCAAGTAACCGGCGAGATGTTGGTTGCCAACCCTGGTTCTGGTTCCGCAGCCACCTACACTTTGCCCACAGCCGCGTCTATTGACGCAATTGTGACCAGCGCAAAAGTGGGCAGCACCTTTGACCTGAACATTATCAACATTGGCACTTCGTCCGGCACTGTTACCTTGGCAACTGCCACTGGTATTACTGACGGCGGCAATGCTTTTGTGACTATGGCAGTTACAACCAGCGCACTTTTCCGGTTCCGCAAAACCGGTGATGCTGCGTACACTGTGTACAAAGTTGCTTAAATTTAAATAGGGACTTCGGTCCCTGTTTTTAAAGGAAACATCATGGCAAATACACAAGCAACTGGCGTTGCGTATGCTGACCCCGAATTCACAACTTGCTATGCAAGTCAAGAAATCGGTTATAGCGCAGCAGCTCAAGGTACTGTGACTCAACTGACAGACAAGTCCACAGGGGTAACTCTGAACAAATCTGCTGGCCGTATCACAATGAACAATGCAGCATTGGCAGCAGGCGCTGCTGTTTCGTTTACATTGACCAATAATTTGATCTCTGCTAACGACACAATCGTTGTGTGCGTTTCCAGTAACACTACTGGCAGCGCTGCGGGAGCTTACACCACTTACGTTTCGTATTTGGCTGCTGGTTCTGCTTTGATTACATTGCGTAACTTGACTGCGGCAACTTCATATTCTGAAGCTGTCATCATCAACTTTGCAATCATCCACGGCGCAAGCTAAATTAAATGGGGGCTAATCACCCCCATTTTTAAATATGGTCATTTATCTCAAACATCCTATTCACGGCGCTAAAGTGGCGACCATGCACTTAGAAGCAGAAGCCGATGAAGAAAACGGTTGGGTGCGCTACAATCCAGATACGCCTTCGGCTCCCGAAGAAGCGGTCAACACACTTGTTGCAAAGCGCAAATACACCCGCAAAAGTGAAACTGAAGGAGTCTGAGCATGGCCACGTATACTTGCGGCGAACAAATCAATCGGGCACTTAGGCTGCTTGGCGTGCTGGCCGAAGGTGAAACACCGTCTGCATCAGTTTCGCAAGATTCGTTGATGGCTCTAAATCAGATGATCGACTCATGGAACACTGAGCGATTGATGATTTTCAATACCATTGACCAAGTGTTTACTTGGCCAGCCGGTGAGATTCAACGTCACCTTGGCCCTAGCGGTGCAAGCATTGGCGGTTTTGATGGCATTCGGCCTATTTTGCTGGATGATGCCACATACTTCAAAGCGCCCAACGGCGTGTCGTATGGCATCAAATTCATTAACCAGCAGCAATATGATGGAATCGCCGTCAAGACAGTTACTTCCACGTATCCACAGGTCATGTGGATCAACATGGAATACCCCAACATTCAAATGACGCTATATCCTCGTCCTACACAGGATTTGGAATGGCACTTCATTAGCGTACAAGAACTGGACCAGCCTGCTGACTTGTCCACGACCATGTACTACCCACCAGGCTATCTGCGTGCGTTTACGTACAACTTGGCAATGGAAATTGCGCCTGAGTTTGGCGTTGAGCCAAGTCCACAAGTAACGCGCATTGCTATGACCAGCAAGCGCGATTTGAAGCGCATCAACAACCCTGACGATGTGATGGCAATGCCATACGCTATGGTGGCTAACCGCCAACGCTTTAATATTTACGCAGGAAATTATTGATGAAGTCGCCCATCCTCGGTTCGGCCTACGTTGCCCGGTCTGTCAATGCGGCAGACAACCGGATGATCAACATTTTCCCAGAAATTATTCCCGAGGGTGGCACAGAGCCAGCGTTTTTAAACCGTGCCCCAGGCTTGAATTTTCTCCAGACAGTGGGCACTGGCCCTATCCGTGCGCTGTGGGCGCACCAAACGAATGGCAGCGACTTCTACGTGGTGTCAGGCACTGAAGTTTACAAACTTACCGGCACAACTGCCACGCCTACCAAGTTGGGTGATGTAACGGGCACTGGTCCAGTATCTATTGCCGACAACGGCGCAGTGATCTTTTTTGCCTGCAACGGCCCTAGTTACACGTACTATGAGCCAACGGGCGAGTTTAATCAGATTACAGATGCCAATTTCCCTGGCGCTGTGACCGTGGCCTACATTGACAATTTGTTTGTGTTTAACGAGCCTAACAGCCAGCGCATTTGGAGCGTGGATACGGTCAATCCAGCCAACGGTGACTACATCTACCCTCTGGTATTCAATGCTCTTGATTTTGCGTCTGCTGACGGCTCTCCTGACGGCGTGGTGGCCATTAACGTGGACCACCGCCAGATGTGGGTGTTTGGTACTGACTCAACCGAAGTTTGGTACAACGCTGGCTTGGCTAACTTTCCGCTGACCAACATCCAAGGCGCGTTTAACGAGATTGGCTGCGTGGCACCTTTTTCTGTGGCCAAGTTGGATAACACCTTGTTCTGGTTGGGCACAGACGCTCGCGGCCAAGGAATTGTTTATCGAGCGCAAGGTTATGCCGCAGCACGTGTGTCAACGCACGCTATTGAGTATGCAATTGCCCAATATGGCAACATTTCAGATGCCTTGGCTTATACATACCAAGAAGAAGGACACAGCTTTTATGTGCTGACCTTTCCATCAGCTAACGCCACTTGGGTCTACGACGTGGCCACACAAGCCTGGCATGAGCGTGCGGGTTGGTTGAACGGATCATTTACCCGTCACCGCAGCAACTGCCAATGTAACTTTGGTGGCAACATTATTGTTGGTGACTTTGAAAACGGCAACATTTACACATTGGACCTTGGCGTCTATGCTGACAATGGTCAACCTCAAAAGTGGCTGCGCTCATGGCGTGCATTGCCTACTGGCCAGAACAATCTCAAGCGCACTGCACAACACACGTTGCAGCTTGAATGCGAGTCCGGCACGGGCCTAAATGATGGTCAAGGTAGTGACCCCGCCGTCATGTTGCGTTGGTCCGATGACGGGGGTCATACGTGGTCCAATGAGCATTGGTCTTACATGGGCAAGATAGGTCAATACTACAAGCGTGTATTTTGGCGGCGTCTTGGCATGACGCTCAAATTGCGCGACCGTGTATATGAAATCTCGGGCACCGACCCTATCAAAATTGACATTACCGGTGCTGAGTTGATAATTTCAGGCACGAATGCGTAATGACTGCCGCCAATAACCAAATCACCGCGCCCCGTGTTGATTTTTTAGATCAAAACACGGGAAAAATTTCGCGTGAGTGGTACATGTTCTTGTACAACCTGTACACAATTACAGGTTCAGGCTCAGGCATTACGCCCATCATTAACGGCGGTACAGGTTTAAATACACTGCCCACCAATGGGCAATTGCTGATTGGCAATAACGGCGAGTACAGCCTTGGTACATTGGGCGCAGGCGTTGGCGTCTCAGTAACCAATGGTTCGGGCACAATTGTGCTGGCTAACACTGGTGTGCTGTCAAACATTGCAGGCACAGGAATATCGGTGTCTAGCGCCACCGGCAACGTCACAATTGCAAACACAGGCGTTTTGTCATTCTCAGGCGGCACAACTGGCTTAACACCTGTGGCTGCTGCCGTAGGCGCCGTAACATTAGGCGGTACACTGGCTATTGCTAATGGAGGTACTGGCACTGCAACTCCAAGTTTGGTTGCTGGAACCAACGTAACCATTACTGGGACTTGGCCTAATCAAACGATTAACAGTTCTGGCGGCAGTGGCAGCGGAACTGTAACTAGCGTTGCAGCTTTAACACTTGGAACAACCGGAACTGATCTTAGTTCAACAGTTGCAAACAGCACAACAACACCCGTAATTACTTTAAATGTACCAACAGCATCTGCCACTAATCGTGGTGTTTTAAGCTCTGCGGATTGGACTACATTTAACAACAAAGGTTCAGGCACGGTTACCTCGGTTACTGGTTCATCTCCTGTTGCATCCTCTGGTGGCACGACCCCTGCCATTAGTTTGGCTGCCGCTTATGGCGATACACTAAATCCCTACGCCAGCAAGACAGCAAACTACTTTTTAGCCGCGCCTAATGGGTCTTCTGGTGTTCCTACGTTTAGGGCTATTGTTGCTGCCGATATTCCAACTCTTAACCAAGACACATCTGGTACAGCAGCTAAAGCAACAAACATCGCAGGCGGCGCCGCCAACAGAATCCCATATCAGACAGGTGCAAACGCCACCAGTTTTATTGCTGCGCCCACAGTTGCGTCAACATACCTTGGATGGGACGGATCAGCGTTTACATGGGGTACTGTTTCTGCAACAGTAAACTGGGCTGTGCCGGGAGCGCTTGGCTCAACTACACCTAATGCCGTTTATGTGAGCAGCGGTAGTGCTAATACAATTCCTTATTTTGGCGGCACTGGTGGCAAGCAAATTTTATCTAGTAATAATTTAGGATATTACGCAGGCAACGGTCCCTTTTTAACGATTGGAAACCCATCAACCACATCGTATTCCGCCGCAACAATGAGTGGAGTGCTTTTGAAAGGTATTTCTTCGGGTTCGGCTGATGCATTTTTTGGAAATTCTGCTGACACAAATGATGGGTTAATGTTTGGAATAAATTTTTACACCGATTCAGCAGGACCATCTTATAAATATAAAGCTAATGGTGGCGCAACATTGGTTACTATGGGGGCAAATTATTGGAATACTCAAGTTGCAAATTCTGGTGTTGCTAACGCTGATATTACATTTGCAAGTACTATTGGTTTATCAACTACCTCATTTTCTTGCAGTGTAGCCGCAAGTTTTAGTTCTTCAGTTTCTGCGGGTACATCAGTTTCAGCGGGTACATCAGTTTCGGCAACGACTTCAATTTCAGCAGGCACATCAATTAAGTCAACATCAACATCTGCTGGAGTTGGTTACGCAACAGGCGCTGGCGGCGCTCAAACCCAAAGCACAAACAAATCCACTGGTGTAACGCTAAACAATATTTGTGGTCAAATCACAATGAACGCAGCATCTTTGGCTGCCGCCACATCTGTAAGTTTTACTTTGACCAACTCCAGCATTGCGGCAACTGATGTTGTGATCGTGAACGCAGCCAACGTAGGCGGTTCTGCTCCTACGGCTAACACTTATCAAGTTGGTGTTGATTCTGTTTTGGCAGGTTCATGCCGCATTCATGTTCGCAACGTATCGGCCTCTGCTGCGGCCCAAGCATTGGTTCTTAACTTTGTAGTCATCAAGTCGGTTACAGCTTAAAAGATTAAAATGACATATGCAGCCATCCTCTTGAATGTAATCGGCAATTGGGCGACAATGGTGTCTGACGGCACTAATTGGGTGATCATGCAAGCGGCATCGAACAACAATTTGCTACTGGAGTAACGGATGCCTGTAATGTCCGCAGAATGGCAAGAACAAAATCAAGCCAACAAACGAAGCTGGTGCCTTGGCAACCAGCACGCTGTGAATTTTCTGAATTGTTTGTTTGACGCTGTAGAGCTTTGGGATGATTTGATTGACAAGGACGTTGTAGTTGAAGACAACCATGTCAACAGAGTGTTTACGTCTTTGATGTTTTCGCTTCCCTCAAACCCTTGGTTTATGGCAAACTACACCTATTACCAGCCGCTGATCATGGCGTCCATTAATGGATTTCATGACGCCAACAAAATGGCAAAAAGCGACAAAAAACATTTGCGGAACCTTGCGTTTCACGTCCGCAACTTAGGGATTGAAATTCATATCGCTACTGCATTTTTGATTGGTGGATTTGAACACATGCGTAAAGTGTCTCCTGAAATTCGGGAGTTTTACGCTTTTGAAACTTTTGAAAAATGGGAGTGCAGTCATGCCTGATCCAATAAGCGCCATTGGCGGTAGCGCCGTACTCGGCGCGTTTAGCTCTAAAAACGCAGCGGACACGCAAGCCAGTGCGGCTAATCGTGCGTCTGACATTTCAAACGCACAATACAACCAAACCCGCGAAGATCAAGCGCCGTTTCGTGAGGCCGGTCTTACAGCGCAAAATAGATTGATGTCGCTTTTGGGCGTTGGTGGTGACCCCAATTCTGCTGGTTATGGTAAATACGGCCGTGATTTTAGCATGGCCGACTATCAAGCCGACCCAGGTTATCAGTTTCGATTATCAGAAGGTCAACGTGCCTTGGCGCACGGCGCAACCCCTGGTCGTGGTGGTTTGGTGTCTGGCAACTCGCTTAAGGCAATGCAAGATTACGCGCAAAACTCTGCGTCGGGCGAATACACCAACGCGTTTAATCGCTACCAAGTCAACAGGGGTAACCAACTAGCGCCGTTGCAGTCATTGATGGGTGCTGGCCAATCGGCTACTAACTTTGTTGGTCAAGCTGGCGCAAACAACGCAAACGCTATGGGTGGCTATGCGACAGGCGCCGGCGCTGCTCAAGCTGCTGGGGGCATAGGCATGGCAAATGCCGTAAGTGGTGGTTTAGGTACATACATGAATTACAACCAAAACCAAGCGCAAAATTCTTTGCTGCAACAAGTGTTGCAGAATCGTGGTGGCAGCCCATCAAACGCGCAGCTTGCCGACATGTATGGGCTTAACGGTTAAGGCGTAAATCATGGCAATTGATCCAAACATCGCACTTGGCTATAAGCCAATACAACTTGAGCAGCGTAATCCTTTTCAGGAATACGGACAAATTGCTCAAATTCAAAATGCTCAAAACCAAAACGCTTTGGCGCAGTATCAATTAAGTTCAGCCCAGCGTGCGGACGAACAGCAAAATAAATTGTATTCTGCTGCTCAACAACCTAATTTTAAATTAGATTTTCAAAGCGCCATTCAATATGGAGCGCCAGGTATTGCTGCATTTAAAGCGCAACAAGAAGCCGCCAACGCTGCTTTGACGCAAACTAAGACACAAGCCGAAATTGAAGAAAAGCAATTAAAAAACAGAAACGACAAACTTAACTTTGCTTACAACTCGGTTGGGTCTGCCCCAACACCAGAAGCAGCAGCTCAAAAAATTAAAGAAGGTTTGAGAGACGGGTATCTTGATTTTAATACTGCGTCCGCTGAACTTAAACAAATTCAAGATTTGCGTACTCCTGAAGATTTTAAAGAATACAGAATTAAAAAATTAACAAGTATTTTAAAAGAAAAAGACAAAGTTGAATTTATGCTGCCTAAAATTAAGCAGCAAGAAGCTGGTGGAAGTATTCTTGGTATTCAAGACAACCCAACAATGCCTGGTTATGGTTTGCCTATTGCTGGCATGGCAATTAAGAAAACGGCGACTATTGGCGAACAAACAGCTCAAGGTCAACTTGGTTTGGCAAAACAAAAATTTGCATGGGAGCAAGCTAATCCGGGTTTTGAAATTAAAGAAGATTCAGACGGCAATATGTTTGGCGTCAACAAGCGCACATTGCAGGCCGTGCCAGTTACTGTTGGTGGTAACGCATCTGAAGCCGCGCCAGCTGTGTCAGGCGCTGGAATACCCACTAGTATGCGTCAGTTAACAGGCAAGGGCACTGCATTGACTGAAAGTCAAGGCAACGCTACTGCATACGGTATGCGAATGAAAGAAGCCAACAGTATTTTGGCGCCATTGGAAAAATCTGGCTTTAAAAATACTGGCCTAATTAGTAATGTTGTTGGTGGAACATTAGGAATTGTTCCATTAATTGGAGACAAACTAGAAGGTATGTCTGGTTCTGTGTTTAACGCATTGCCTCAAATTGTGGGTGGTTTAAGTCCAGAACAACAACAAGTTGCACAAGCTAGAATTAATTTTATAACTGCGGTGTTACGAAAAGAATCTGGAGCTGCAATCTCTCCAAGCGAATTTATTACAGCTGAGAAAAATTATTTTCCCAAGCCTGGAGATGATGCAAGCGTAATTACACAAAAACAAAAAGCCCGAGATCTTGCAATTAAAGCAATGGAAATTCAAGCCGGTCCTGGTGCAAAAAACATTCAGCAATTTGCGCCAAGTGGCAGCACTACTGCACCAACTGTTAGTAACTGGTAAGGGGTTTACATGCCACGCGACATAACAGTTACTTTTGATGATGGGTCTACGCACGTTTATCAAAACGCGCCAGACAATTTGACGCCAGATGCAGTGTCGGCTCGGGCACAACAAGATTTTGGTAAAGCAATTAAAGCATTGGACGGTGGCCGTGCAGCTGTTGGTAATGCTGCGGCAAAACCAGAAGTGTCATTGCGTGACCGGATTATGGGTGTAATTGAAACACCATTGGCGCTTGGCGCAACTTTGGGTGGCGCTGCTATTGCTCCAATTGTTGGAGTTGCAGGCACTTTGGCAAGTGGCAAATACGGCACGCAAGAAGGCATACGCGCCGGTGAAGAAGCAATGAAGGCGGTTCAATACCAACCACGTACACAAACGGCCAGAGAAGCGTTGGGTGCTGTGGGAGAATTCTTGCAACCACTTGCAAACGCTTTGCCGCCAACCATGGGCGCAACCGGTTCCACATTAAATGCTTTAGCTGGACCAGCCATGCAGCAAGCCGGTGCAATTGCTCGTCCAGCTGTTAGTCAGGCTGCGGCTCCGGTGCGTAATGCGCTGACCAATGTGCTGACCCGTGAGCAACCGGCCATGCAGGGTATGGGCGCGGCTTCTACGGCTGAAGATTTAATGCGTCAAGAGCGCTTGCAACGCTTTGGTATTCCAGCTACAGCTGGTGAGCGAACTAAGAATCTGGCACAACAGCAGTTTGAGTCTGAAATTCAGCGTGGTGTAATTACAGGCATTTCTGAAGAAGCCAAGACCAAATTGGCTGAACAAATGCGCGGGTTTAAATCAAACCAAAAACAAGCAATTGTCAATAATTTTGAACGCATGACAAATGATGTTGGCGCTGAAATTGCAGATCCAACGCAGTTGCGCCAAGTTGGCAAAGTTGTGGACAAAGCGTTGAATGATGAGTACACCAAAAAATTTGATGCTTACAAAGCGTTGTACGCCAAAGCAGACAATGCCGGTGAAACATTGCAGCCAGTGCCATATCAATCGCTGCTTGATTACGTCAATAGCAAGACGCCAACAATGAGACAAAAACTGGATCCAATTTTGGATTCAGTGGTTGAATCTTTAAAAATGAATGATCCGCAAAACACTGGATCTATCACTGTGCGTGCGTTGGAAGACATTTACCAGCAACTTGGCCAAGTTAAAAACTCGCCAAACGCTGGCAAGTTAAAACAGATCATTACTGACATGGGCGAAGGCGCTGGCGGTGAGTTGTACCAGGCTGCGCGTGCATCCAGAAAACAATTGGCAAAAGAGTTTGAAGATGTTGGTCGTGTTGACAAGTTGCTTGGCACAAAGGCTGGTTATACCGACCGCAGGGTAGCATTGGATGATGTGTTCAAGCATGTGGTGCTGGACGGCTCATTAGAGGAAATGCGTAGCGTTACCAGCCTGCTTAAAAAAGCCGGTCCAGAAGGACGCCAGGCTTATTCAGAATTGCAAGGCCAGACATTGCAGCACATGAAAGATTTGCTTACCAAGGGTGATCAATTGTCTTTCAAGAATTTAAATACGTTGATTACGCAACTAGATTCAGAAGACAAATTAGGCTACATGTTTGGCAAAACTGGCCGCGACCAAATCATGGATTTGCGTGACGCTATTAAGGATGTGGTTGTTAAAGAGCCTGGTGCTATTAATTTTAGCAACACATCTGGCGCTATGTTGCGTGGCCTTGAGGCTTTGCAATCACTTCATTTGCCTGTCAAAAAAGCGGCTGAACTTGTTCGCACAAGAGAAATTACAGGCAAAGTCAAAAAAGCATTGGAACAACCTAACCAGTTGGCCCCAACACAAACAAACAAAAACGCCCTTCGTATTGACTTAACCGGCATGGCCAACGGAAAACCGTAATGGAAACCCAACAACTTTTCAACATTGCCCTTGGCTTGGCTGCTTTTTTTGGCGGCTGGGTACTGAACAACATCACGCGCACTTTGGAACGTTTGGATACAGACATACGGGCTATGCCTAGCACATACGTATCCAAGGACGATTACCGTCGCGACATTGATGACATCAAAGAAATGCTTGGCAAGATCTTTGACAAGTTGGACAACAAAGTAGATAAGTAATGCTTGACCCCATAACAATCAGTGCTGCGTTTGCCCTAGCCAAGAGCACCATTGCCGGGGTCCAAGAAGCCATTCAAATGGGCAAGGATTTGCAAGAGTGCAGCGGTGATCTGATTAAGTTTTTCGAGATGCGCGATACCGTTGCCAAGGCAGCAACGGAAGACAAAAGCAAGAAACGCTCAGACATGGGCCAAGCCCTTGACACCGTGATGCAAGCCAAGGCGCTCAGAGACGCTGAAAAGAAGCTTAAAGAGCAGCTTATATACTCAGGGCAAGGCGATGTGTGGGAAGCCATCCAAGCCGAATACAACATGATTGTGGCTACCCGCAAACGTGAAGAGCGCGAAGCTGAAGCCGCCGCCAAAAATAGGCGTGAAAAAATGGCTGAGATGGTAGAGACAATATTTTATGGTCTGGCTGGTTGCATTGTTGGTGGCCTTATTTGCTGGGGCACTGTTGAATTTATTTCTTACAAAATGAGGGGTTAACATGAGCGAGGAGAAAATTCAAGCTATAGAAACTAAAGGCGCATTGATTGAAAAGATCACGTTTGCGCTGTTGCCTTTGTTGTTTAGCTGCGTTGTCTACTTAATGTCAGCTTTAGCCAATCTGAGCCATGAGGTAACGATCCTGAACAGCAAGATCAGCTTGGTGGTAACCAGTGATAATCGACAAGCCCCAAACTCGGGCGCGGAGTTGGCGCGTGAAAAGTTGCGGCAAGACTTGGAAAAAGAAATCCAAAAGAACCGGGATGACATCATGCACAACCGCCAAGATATTGCAATTTTGTACGAACGCCAGAAAGGTAAATGATGAATGAACTTCTTTCTCTCCTCAAGGGCATTGCGCCTACTTTGGCTACCATTGTTGCCGGTCCTCTTGGTGGGGCTGCTGTTAGTGCTCTTGCTGGCAAGTTTGGCGTTAGTGATAGCGTCGAGGCCGTAGCCAAGGCCATCGCTGGCGACCCACAGGCCGCGCAAAAGCTGGCTGAAATGGAGCTGGAATACGCCAAACTGGACGCGGCCGACCGTGACAGCGCACGCAAGCGCGAGTCAGAAATTGCTACCAGCGCAACGGCTCCTTGGTACAGCAAAATGGTCACCCCAACTTTAGCAATCGGCATGTTTGTTCTGTGGGGTGTGGTTAACATTATGTTGCTCAACAGCGCAATTCCTGACCCCATGCGCGAGATCGTCATCCGCATGCTCGGCTCACTGGATGCGGCCAATATGCTGATCTTGTCTTATTATTTTGGTAACTCACACAAACACTAACATGAACCTCACACCTAATTTCACCTTTGAGGAACTCACACACACCGACCACCGTGAGTTTGACAATACGCCAAATGAATCAGAACTTAACAATCTTAAACGCCTTGCTGAATTTCTTGAACAAGTCAAAACCGTTTTGGGTGGCAAACCGATTATGGTCAATTCAGCGTTTCGCTCCAAGCAAGTCAATGATGCTGTGGGCAGCAAAGACACTTCTCAGCATCGTGTCGGCTGCGCTGCTGACATTCGGATTCCGGGTATGACGCCAGATGAGGTTGTCAAAGCAATTATTGCAAGTAATTTAGGTTATGACCAGATCATCCGTGAGTTTGACCGCTGGACTCATATCAGCGTGCCCAACATGGCCGGTGCTGCGCCGCGTAAAAGCAAATTAATAATTGACAAATTGGGAACACGCCCTTACGCATAAGTGTGCAGCCACAGCGCCAACAGGGCAAAAATTACAATACAGACAACGCCAGTAAACAGCCACCAAAGAAAATTCATCATTTGATTAGTCTCGGTGTGTTATCTGGCACAGGTACACAAATGTATACAGCAGATGCCGCGCCGCGCCCAAGGTTTGTTAGCCATCTGTCAATGTAAACCCCATAAATGTGGGGGATTGCTTTGCGTATTGCATCCGGTTCTGCATCCATCTTTGCGGCAATTTCTTTTGCGGTAAGGCCATCTTCATTGCGTAGCAATACTGCACGAATGTCGTTATGTTTACTCGGTCGCATCTTCGCTCTCGTTCAAAGCTTCCCATTCTTCGGCAGTAATCAATGGAATGGGACTTGCCTTCTCAATAGCGTAGCGCACAGCAGGCTCCTGCTCTACCCGTGCCAAGGCATCACAGTATTCTTCAAGCGCCCGTGTGTATGCAGCTAGGCTTGTGTAATCTTGTTCAAGCGGTCGTTTCATGCTTTTTCCTTTGTATATTCCTTGCCGCACTTAGCACAGTGCCATTGTGGTTTTGTGGTGGTGTCGTCAATCCATTCGTGAGTGCAGGGGGTTTGGCCTCTTGCTCGAATGGCGGCGGCGCATTCTTCTGCCGTCATCATCCGGTTTGCAAACCTATCGCATAAGCCAGCACACGCCTCACGCTCGGCTTGTACAGCTTCAGCCACGCACAAGGGCTTATCGCAAAACGGGCTGCACGAATGGATTTCATCAACAATCTGGCGCTTGCGCCATCCAGAATCAGTCATGCTTCACTCCTTGGTTAAACGCATTTGTCATCTCGTTTACGTAACTGGCCTCGGCCTCCTCCCACGCCGCGCAAAGCTCGTCAGACCACATCAATCCATGCTGACCGATAAAATCACTGACCGCCACGCCTAGCTTTTCAATTGAGTTCATCTCGTCGCCTTGCCGCCAGCAAAGGCAAGGGCTACCCACAATTTGCGGTCTGCCGCAGTGTCCACAGTTGTATAAAGATGCAGTCATAAATATTTCCCCATTAGGTTCAGGCTGGTTTTGTATTGCTTGGCAATCAGTGCTGCTTTTGCCAGCGTTGGCATCACATTGTCGTTTTCTACGTCCCACAAATAAGATTTAGAACAACCAATCTTCTCGGCCATCTTGCCCAGACTCATTTCGTTTTGGCACAGGCGGCAGCCGTACAGGTATTCACCAAGAGTCATCATCTGTTCTCCGAAGGTACAAATTTAAAATCTTTGGGTGCATTGATAAGCCCATAGGGGCTGGCAGTAAAGTTATGGCCCTTGTAGCAGTCATAACAGTATTGGGTAGGCGACTTGATGTCGCACTGACACTTGCGGCAGTACTTCCACGGATATTTTTTAATCCGCTTGGCTCGTTCTTCAGGCGTCATGCTTCATCCTTCCATTCCCAGCCCAGTAGCTGCTCAGTGTTTTTGATCTGCTCATCAGTGGGCTTGTAATACATAGCAAACTGCGTGAATGGGCTTGCTTGTGGATACAGCACCCACCAGCCAACAACTTTGGGCTGTTTTGGTGTTGTGTATTCGCCGGTATATGCGTACTTGTTGTGATCGCCGCTCATGCTTGGCTCCTCATCCCGTCTTTGGCGAGGTCAAGCAGTCGGCTCAATTGGTCGGCGCGTAAACACACAGACCACCTCCCGGGATCATGATGTTTATAACCAAGGTGTGTTTCAACGCGGCATCCATCCAACATTGAGTCAAACAATTTGCACTCTACGTACTCAAGTAGTTTTTGGTCAGTCATGCTTGCTCCTCAGTGGGTACGGCGGAAAAGGCCATCCGTTCTCGGGCCAGTTGTCTTTGTTCATTCTTTAATCTCCTTGATCCAAATTTTGAAACTGTCTTGTGTGTCTTTGCCGAACGGCAAATCACTCATTCTTTTACAGGCTTCATCTACAGCACTGTTCCATCCGGCACGGAACACAATTTCGGCAATGTCTGATGGTTCCATCTCAAACTCGCCAAATATTTCTTGGAAATAATCTTTAATTTTCATGGTTTGCCTTTATCAGTTGTCGGTATGCGTCAATAGCAATTCGCAAGTCATCGCGCAGCTGCTCAATCTCTTTTTGTTGGGCCAACAATTTTTCGTTTGCTTCCCTTGCAAATTTGGCAAGGTTGTGTTGCTCCCAGGTTTGAAAGTTGGTCATTTTGTATAAACTCGACTACGCACATACGCAGACATTTCTTCGTCTGTCAATTGAGTTGTAATTGGCATCACATACGGGTCAGGCGGGTATACGAATTCTTTGATTTCGTTCCATTCCGCGGCAAGTATTTTTGCGTTTTCTTCGCTTGTCACAATAGCACCAGGCTTGTCCGGAAACGTCAAACAATTAAATCCGTTGCGGTTCATCACGCCCCACCAGTCGTGTGAGCCACCAAGGCTTTCGGCGCGGTAAGGGCCAAACGCAAAGTGTTTAGCGGGTAATCCATTCATCAATCTGCTCCTTTGTTAAGTCCATTGAATTCTAGCACATTGCTAGAAAGGCACAGCATCCCACAACCAATGCTCGCAGTCAATAGGGCCGTGTAGCCATTCAGCCGGTGGTTTGGCGTCAAACTTTTCGCACCGGTGGCCAGACTTCAAATGCTCACAGCGCAAGCAAGTGATCTGGATGAATTCAAGCTCCTTCAGTTGCTTGTTCAGGTGCATCTTGATAGCGTTCAGTTCTGCTAAATTCATAATCTTTTACCTCTGTAAATTTTCCGTTTTGTTTGGTTGCTATGCGTGCTGGTGTTTTGAGCGTGTAGCCGGTTTCCAACAATTCTTCGGTAGTGGTCTGGCATCCGTTGCGTTGATCGCACCAGGCCAGCGCCTTGTTTCTTGCAAAGCCGCCATGATCTAAGCAGATCCATTCACTGGCGCAGCGCAATAGACCACTGTAATAGTCCACTCGCACGCTGTCTGGCTTACCAGGCTTGCGGTGCAGGCGGTAATCAACCCTTGTGACATCGTGCCAAGTTGTGATTTCTGCCCGTTGTGCTGACAGCAGCGCGGCATAAGACACCTTGGCGTCCATTGGCTTGACTTCTTCGTCACGGATCTTGGCGCCACAATGCACGCAAACCATTGCGGCAGGCAGGTTGCGCTCTCCGCAGTCGGGGCAGATGCTATACGGCCCTTCCTGATCGCCGCTGCGCTTGACCTTGGCTCGGCCCTTGATAATGTCCACCGGCCCCAAGCGTTCAACCGTGTCGGTAAAGTCCAACACCAGACAATCAGCCTTGCCTGGCGAAATGCGTGTGCCTCGGCCCATTCCCTGCACATACAGCACCGGCGACTTGGTTGGCCTGCACCAGATAATGCAGTCAACATCAGGAACATCAAAGCCAGTGGACAGCGCCAGCACGGTGACCAAACAATGGATCTGGCCGGCCTTAAACTGACGAATTAAACTTTCGCGTTCTTGCGCCGGTGTTTCACCGCACACTACTGCGCTTGTTATGCCAAATTTGCATAACTTGTCTGCAAGGCTTTCGGCGTTATCGACACTCGGCGTAAAGGCAATCCATTTCATGCGCCCTGACGCAATCCTAGTGGCTTCTATGGCTACTTGCTGAAGGTATGAATCAACCACGGCAGACAATTCACCGACCTTATAGTCGCCATTGGATATACCAACCTGGCTTGCATCAATGCGTGTTTCAATGCGCTCGGTTGGTGGAACCAGTGGCGCCAAAAACTCTTGGTCAAGCAATTCACGCATGGTGACGTTGGAAGCAATTCCAGTGAACAATGGCTCATCGCCATCAGTTAGCCAAACTTGGTTGCCCCTAAATGGCGTGGCCGTCATGCCCACCGTACGGAACTGACAGATCTGGCCCAGCTTGTCCAAAAACGTGCGGTACATGCCAGAGTCAGACCCCTTTGGGCTCACCAGATGAGCTTCGTCAATAATCACCACCTTAATGTCACCCAGCAAATGGGCGCTTTTGTGGATGCTGCCAATGGTGGCCACAATCACATCAGCATGGTGCTGCTTTTTGCCCAGGCTGGCGCTGACATAACCAACATGGATGTTGTCCGGCAGCAATGCCTGCAACTTGCCGGCGTTTTGCTCGGCCAGTTCTTTGCTGGGCACCAGCACGACGGTGCGTGGCCGGTACTCTGGCCATTGCTCCCACATTTGGCGCACGATCTCGGCGCAGATTACCGACTTGCCCGAGCCAGTGGGAAGCACCAACAATGGAATGTCAGTGTTGTCCTGATGCTTGGTCCACCAGGCAAACAGGTCGGCGACCGAGCGCGATTGGTAGTCACGAAGGATCATACAAATTTTCCTTTGTGTTTTTTGCGTAATTCAAGCGCCTGTTGGTCTGTCAGCATTACCTTGTCTTTGCAGGCATGGATTTCTGCGCTGCTGATCCAGTGTTGGTTGACTTCTGGTGTGCCATTGACAAACTGTTTGCCGTCAGCCATTTGGTAGATCACCGCATCGCCATCCATGTCCACCGGCTGGGCAAACTTGGCCAACAAGATTGGAATGTATCGGTGAGAGTCACAGCCATCGCGCTGTTTGATGACCGGCAGATCCTTGCCATGGTGTGAACATGTCCAGCGTGCCTTGCCATCCATCTCCGGTGTGGCATGGGCGCATGACCGGCAAGTTGGCGCTGGCACATCAGTGCCATGGCAGATGCTGTGGTAGTCGCAAAACTTGCATTCGTACCAGCTTGGATCTTGGCTAATCCCGACTGGTGGCTCGGAAGCGCCAATCACCGCTAATGCTTTGTTGATGATGGCCTGGGCCTCATCCTTGTCAAATTCCAGTCGCTCGGTGTAAATGTCATCGTTGTCTTTGTTGACCACAATGTAGATGGCTTTGCGGCATCCGTCTTCTTTAAACTGGTCAATGCTCCACTTCATGTACATTAACATCTGCGCGTAGTGTTCGGGCTTGGCCTTCTTTACGCCGGATTTTTGCATCTCAGCAAACATCTTGCCCGAGGCCGTCTTGATCTCCAGTATGTGCGGCGTCTTTGGCGCTTGGGGCAGGCCGGTCACAATTCCGTCAGCGTTGCCCTGAAAATGGCCACCGCCAGACGGTTCAACAAACGTCCACTGCTTGCCTGTTGCAGGGTCCATGTCATACACCGTGCAACCAATAGCTTGCAAATCGTTGTAGACCCTTGGCTCTTGCAGGTGGCCAGATTGAAACACTCGATACAACTGGCCAGAAAACTCAGCAGGCTTGGACCACCGGAATGAATACCAGTGCTGGCGCAGGCAAGGCTTGCCAATCGCACTGGCGCCAAGGTAAGGGCGCTGGGACTCGGCGCCATACTTTGCCTTGTAATGGGCAAAGATGGCGTCAGCCACAGGGTCCACAACAGATTGTGGTACTGCGGCCATGTTTACTTCTTAGCCCATGCTGGAGTCTTTGGCGCAGCAACTGCTTGCGCTTCTTCTGCCTGCTGGACAAAAGCCGGCGCCTGGCGCACACCACCGGCAGATTCATATCCCTTGATGTTGTTGCTTGCCTGGTATTGGCCTTGGGCCTCGCGCACCACCACCTTAATGTTGACGGGCTTCAAATGCAAGGCAGCTGTGTCTTGCAGCTTTATCACGTTTACGGCGTGGCACAGTGCAGACAGTTGCGACTGAGCAATGCGCTGGGTGTCTTCGTTACTGTGTTGGATGTTTAAGTTATCCCAAATCTTGCGGCCTTTGTATTGACCATCAATAATTTCATAGGTCAGTTTTAAGCCAGTACCGTTTCCAGATTTCAAGGGTTGCACATCAGATTCAGTAATGTGTGCCAAATAAGTGCCAGCAGGCACAGGGCCAGTTGCGGCTTGGGGTGCAACTTGCGATGCGTCAAAGTTAAATTGAGCCATTGTTTTCTTTCAAAAGTTAAAGTTACGGACTGAGAATCAAGATTGCGCTTTGGTTAGCGCTTCTTGGAATGCCGCCCAGTCAAGCGGCATATTGGTAAGGCCAAAGCGGTTGCCACCGCAATGAGCCGGATGAGGTTCCACATGCAAGATGCGCTCGCCAGTGGTGGTAGCCTTGGTTTCTTTGTTGCCAAAGCCAGCGTCAGTCTTGCTGGTAAAGATGCGGTAACCGGCATAGCCAATCACATCAGCCCACTCTTGGACCAGCGCACCAGCGCGGTCATGCAACTTCAGCACATGGCTGTCAAAGCCTTCGGTCAACGGATCTTCAATGCGCTTGATCTTGTCGTGAGCAATTAGGATGATGCCCATGCCCTTGGTTGCACGCAACACCTCAAGGCCAGACAACAGGTTGCGCCATTCTTCGGCTGCGGCAACGTAACCTTTGCCAAAACCTGGCTGTTCAATGTTCTTCCAATTGTTTTGCTTGCATACATGTTCTTGGATCATTGGCTCAAGCCAATCCAACGAGTCAATGAACAGCGTCTGAAAATCATGGTCCTGATTGATCAAAGTATCAACAGCAGCATAGACCTCAACCAAGCTGGATGCCAATGGGAAAGCGTTAGCGTCCACAGCGTCAGCGCCGTCCTCAGTCAAAATACCAATGGCGTTGGGAGCCATGGCTGCAAAAGTGGTTTTACCAATCTTGCCTTGGCCAACGACAACGATTTTGGGGGCACGCACACGGCGGGTTTTGGAGATGGATTTCAGATCAAACATATTAGTCTTTCAAAATTTCAATGGATGGTTTTGCGGGTTTGCTGGTAATGAACACCGTGGCCTGGGCGTAGGCCATGGAATCCAAATCTTTAATGGCACGCAGGTGGGTTAGGTCAACGTCAGCCTTCCAGCGAAATGCTTTCTTGGCGTTGGCAGACAGCTGCTCCCAACCGGCCTGCACGGCTGGCGTGTCCACACTGCGGTTAATCGACCACTTGATGCGGATTTCCTCATCAGTATGCGTGCCTTCACCGCCTTCTGGCTTGGTGAATTGTTTCTCAATTAAGTCTTCCAAGCGCAGGCGTTCGGCTTTGGCGGTGGCTTCTTCAAACTTTGCCTGGCGAAGTGCGGCGGTCAATTCAGTGATCATTTTTCATGTCCTCAAGTGCAGTGGTTGTAATGTGATCCACCAGGTACTGCAAAAGCAGGTGGCCAATGTCGATGTCAGTACCGGCAACGTATGCGTTGACCAGTTCCATACTTTCATCTTGGTCAGGCTCATAGAGTAAGCCCATAGAATCTTGTGATCCATATTCTGCTGGCATGTACTCAAGGTGACACACCAAATCAACGCCTTCAACTTCGCAGGCGTATTCAGTAAAACCAGGTGGGCAAGTTGGGGTGGGGTTCATGCTACTCCCCTGCATTGTTTGCCACAAGCTGGCGCGTGTTTAGACTGGCATACGCCAAGTATTTCGCAACGTGTTGGTTGAGGCTTGATAGGTATCCAAACTGATTTCATGCTGACCACCATGCAACGAGGAGCCAGGCAAAGCCACAGCCAATGGCCAAGGCGGTGATGAAGTCCAGTGCGGCTTCGGCACGAGCGTGCAGCTTGGCGTTTTTAACTTCGGGGTAGTGGTAGTGTTTGTGGTGTTTCATGGTTTGCTTTTTGGGGGCCGTGGCCCCAAGTGGTTTTAGTATTGAACTGTGCCGTCAACGTAGACAACTACGTTTTTGCCACTTGGCAAATGCACGTTGCAAGAAACTGCACCTGCTTCAGCTTGGAGGTAGCGAATTACGGAAGCAATAACTTGAGAGTCTGTCATAACAGGATCCTTTCGGCCTTTCGGCGTGATGCCAAGAATAATTTCGTTGGCATGGGTGAATTCTAGCACTGTGCTAGATGCTGTCAAGCACTTTGCTAGATTTATTTTTATAGGTGTTTTCCCTACCCACTAAACAGTCTATCAATGTGCTAGAGTTCTGCTTCTATGAACACACAAATACATCCAGATGAGCGCCGACAACTGGCAGAAAAAGTTGGCATTAATGAGCAGTATCTTTATCAGTGCCTGACAGGCCGGCGTGAGATGTCAGCCAGTGAGGCTGTGCGGGTAGAGCAAGAAACCAATGGGCGATTGAATCGCAAGATGCTGTGCCAGGACAGTTGGCAGGGCATTTGGCCTGAGTTGGTGGAGGCTCGGGCATGACATCCCTATCAACCATCTTTCCCAACGGCTTTGCGGTGGCCACAGAAAGCCAAGACCTAATCAACCCTGAAGCAGCTTTTAGATCTCACTGTGAGGCATCAGGCTTGCTGATCAAGGACATGATCGCCGATGGCGAGATCCACCGTGTGCCACATGTATCGAGCAAGAAGGGGGCGCTTGATGGCTGGTACATCTTGCACCTGTCGGGCAAGATCCCTGTGGGCATTGCCGGCTGCTGGAAAGAGCCTACGTTTGAATCAAAGTGGGTGGCTGACATTGGCCGGTCTATGTCGTTCACCGAGCGCTTTGAGCATGACAAGTGGGTCAATGACTTGAAGGCCAAGAAAGAAGCAGAGAAAATGGCCAGCCAGGCAGTGGCAGCAGAGCGTGCAGAGGATGAGGTGGGCACTTACGCTGATGCCAGCGACGATCACCCGTACTTGGTGAGAAAGCATGTTGGCGCCAACGGGATCAAGATTGATCGTGCTGGCCGTCTGGTTGTGCCGGTGATCAACCAGTCTGGCGAGATCCTGTCTTATCAGACCATTGACGCTGAAGGCAACAAACGGTTTCTCAAGGGCGGCAAAATCGAGGGCGGGTTTTATGAACTGCGCGGTAACCGAAAGATTGTGTTTGTGGGTGAGGGTTTTGCCACTTGTGCATCGATCCATGAGGCAACGGGTTACACGGTCATGGTGGCGTTTGATTGCGGCAACTTGGCCAAGGTAGCCAAGAGCGCCAAAGAGATGTTCCCAGGCAGCAAGATCATCATTGGCGCTGACAATGACCAGTTCACCGAAGGCAACCCTGGCGTGACCAAAGGCAGAGCAGCTGCGGCACTTGTGTTTGGCGAGATTGTTTACCCAAGTTTTGGTGATGCTGACATGGTGGACAACAAGCCAACAGATTGGAACGACCTGCACTGCCTGCAAGGACTGGATGCCGTGAAAGAACAAATCGAGCGTGTGGCAGGTCCAGTGCGGGAAAAACTGGCCTTTGAGTTCTCGCGCATTGACAGTTTGGAATTGTCAGAAATCAAGTGGATCGTTGACGATTACATTGAATCTGACAGCTTGGCCCAAGTGTTTGGAGATCCAGGCGGCGGTAAGAGTTTTGTCAGCATCGACATTGCCTGCTGTGTCTCAACCGGCACACCATGGCATGGCCATGAAGTACAGCGCGGCGCAGTGTTCTACATTGCCGGCGAGGGACACAACGGACTGGCTCGGCGCTTTAAGGCGTGGGAATTGGGCAACGGCATCAGCTTGGCCGGCGCACCACTGTTCAAAAGCCACCGTGCAGCGCAACTGTATGACGCAACAGAAGCAGCCATGGTTGCAGAGGCCATCAAGACCTTGGTCGCTGAGTGTGGCCACATCCCAGCCATGATTGTGATCGACACCTTGGCGCGGAACATGGGCGGGGACGAGAATTCAACCCAAGACATGAACTCGTTTATCCAACATTTGGATACGTATCTGCGCCAGGATTACAAGTGCTGTGTGCTGGTTGTTCACCACAGCGGCGCCATGGACAAGGACCGCAGTCGGGGATCTACAGCCCTTAAAGGCGCATTGGATGCTGAGTACAAATGCCAGTTGGACTCAGGCTCCAAGACCATCCAGTTTGAATCCAAAAAGATGAAGGACGCTGAGATGCCAGTAGCCAAGAATTTTCAGATCACCCAGGTTGATCTGCCTATTCTTGACAAGCACGGCCTGCCAGTCAAGGGCGCATACCTGACCAGCGTGGACATCTCGGGGCTGGTTAGTAGCGTGCAAAAGAAAACCTACCTGTCGCCCAACCAACGCAAGGCCATGGAATGTCTGGTCATGCTGGAAACCAAGCGACTGAAGGATCTGCAAACTCACCTGATCACATCAGACGAATGGCGCGAATCCATGAAAGAGCATGGCGTGGCACGCAATAGGTTTTGGGATGCGGCCAACGCACTGGTCACCAAAGGGATGGTGGTGCAGATCAATGACGGGTACAAAAGCAAAGCTGAAAATTTTGTATCTGATGAATAAGCTGACTCATAACTTACAATTAGCGTCCGGAAGCGTCCGGATGTGCTTAAAAAATAGGCAGAAAAAGCGTCCGGATTGTCCGGATTTGACCGAAAACGGACGCTTTCGGACGGACGGTCGTCCGGATTCAGCGTCCGGATCCGTCCGAAAGCGTCCGGAAGCGTCCGGACAAACATCGATTTATGCGTCCGTCCGTCCGGGTTATGTATATATACATAACCGGATCCGGACGCTAAATGTTCGGACGGTGGGCTGTTTGGACGATAGGATGTTTGGACTGAAGATGGTTTGTGGGTTTACACAAAGGGTTTGAAATGATTGAAGTGGAAATGGACATGAAGGTGGTTAGCGTGGCCAACGTCAGGATGCATTGGGCGGTGAAAGCGAAGTTGGCCAAGGATCATCGTAGGAAGGCATACAACGCGCTATGTGCTGTGGCAGCACCACCTGTGCCACCTGCAACGATTGTGCTCACTAGGGTGGCTCCACGGGCTTTGGATGGGGATAATTTGCAGTCTGGGTTTAAGGCGGTCAGGGATGGGGTGGCTGATTGGCTTGGTTTGGATGATGGACACCAGCTGCTGGACTGGCAGTATCGTCAGCGGTATGGTGGGGTTAAACAGTACAAGGTTGAGATTGAGGTGATAACATGATGGTGTGCGTGACTTGCAGTTGCCGCACTTTGGTTTTCGTAAGGGCTGTTAAGCCAGCATTCGAGGATGTCTCAGTAGGGATTTTCTGGCTTTCTCCCCTACCTCGATTAGACCAAATCGTAGCCCTTACATCTTTTGAAGGAGTTTACAAGTGACTCAAAACTTGGCGCCCGAAGTGGCAGAGAAAAGAAATGGTCCTGGCCGGCCTCTCATGTTTCCGCTAGAAAATCCAATTTGGACCGACATTATTGAGCAAGTGTCCAATGGCAAAAGTCTAAGCAGCACGCTTCGCGCACCTGGTATGCCCAGCTATTCGCTGGCCAGGCAAATGATCAAAAACAATTCAGAGTTTCGCGGCATGTACGAAAAGGCCATGGAAGATCGCGCTGATCGTTTGGCTGAAGAAATTATTGAACTAGCTGACCAAGAAATGCCAGAGCATTTGGAAGGACCACTCGCCAGCGCATGGGTACAACAAAAACGAATGCAGGTTGATGCCCGTAAATGGGTTGCCTCTAAACTGCACGCAAAACGCTATGGCGAACGACTGGATGTTTCTGTTACAGACACCCGAATAAGCGTGCGTGATGCCTTGAATGAAGCCAAGCAACGTGTGCTGACTGATGACAGCAATGTTGTTGACGTCCAAGCGAAGGCGGCTTGATTAGTGACTTTTGGTTATGTAATGGTGGTGGGTTTGTGCGAATTACGACAGAATTTTGTACGATTACGCGCACGCGCCCAACGCAAACACACACGCAGACGTATCAGGGTTAACCCTAACAAAAACACCGGTCTACTTAATACAACGTCTATTATGTTAAGTCGGAACATGGTTATGCACAGGTTATACATGACGCATCGATGCCGACAGCGGTTATCCACAAGCTGGCATGAACAACTAGGGTTTTGCCCTGTGGATAACTGGCCCAGGCGGCTCGTGCCGGTCCAACTGGCCGGCCGGGGGAGGGGGTAGGGCCGGCGCGAAAGGGCCACAGGAACGGTAGCCCCGCGAACATTTTTATTTTTATTTTTCAAAAAATGGTTTAGCATTACGCCATGCCCATCTACAGCAACGCCCTAACGCCGCGCCCAGCGAACATGCTGGCGTACCAGGACAGCATGAGCGCAACGCCAAGGAATGAGTATCTTGGCGCCCTGGCTGACCTGATCGCGCAGAGTTACTCGCCAGAGCGCACCCAGCAGATGCAAGGCATTTCACGCTTTCTGTCGGCCCCTGAGATCAGTCAGACACTGGACCGGTTGTCTTACGGTGAGCCACTGACAACTGGCGCCGGCATGACCACACGGATCAGGCCAGAGGCGGCAGAAGCGGCACTAGCGTTGGCGCCATCAGCCAAGCCTGTGACCATGGCGACATTGCAGGCGGCGAGAGCTGCTAGGCAGGCTGCTTTAGCGACCAAAGGTATGCCGATTGGCATGTCAACACAAGCTATTGGCGGTATGGGGTTTTTGCGACCTAGTGTAGCGCCTCAAGAAGACGCATTGCGTTTGGCGCAACAGCGTGCCGAGCAAATGGGGCAGTCAGCCAATCCAGCGACAAGAATGTTGCAACAAGGATATGAACCTGGTTGGTATCACGGCACAACTGGTGACATTACAAGTTTTAGTCCTGAATTGCTTGGTGAGGCAACTGGCGCAGCAAGCGCTAAAAAAGGTTTTTTCTTTGCCCGTGATCCGCAAAACCCTCCGGCGTCAATGTTGAACAATGTGCAAGACAAAGAAATTTTGCAATTTCTTCAGCAGGGTGGTTTAAGTTCGGAAGAAATAGCACAATCAGCTTCAATGGCTGGTCATGGTGCTGAAACTGCATCTGGCTATGCTCAAATTGGCGGGTCCAGAGAATATAGAGAGGCAATGCGCAAAGCCAAGTCTGCTGAAAAACGAGGCAATTGGAATGAATATGAAAAACAAATGCAAGTTGCTGAAGATTCAGAAGTAAACAGATTAAATCATCTTCAGGGTTTGGTTGCTAAGTATGGCGATGCTAGAGATACCATGACTGAAAAAGTCAATCAAACTTTTTATAGTTTGCAGCATCCTCAAGCACAAGCTGAATTATTGGATAAAAAATATAAAGAATTGATGCCGTATGGTTGGTACAACATGTATGACGGAAAACAATTTGATAATTTAAAAAATGAAATAACTAAGTTGGTTGGAAAAGATGCGGCAGCGCCAGCGCTAAAAGAGATTGATAAATTTAAGGCAATTAAAGCAGAAAGAGTATTAGCCGAAAAAACACAAGAAGGTGGGAATGTGATGCCCGTTGCGTTGAGCTACAAAAATCCATTTGTGCATGATTTTGGTGGAAGTTCTTACAGAGATCAAACATATTCAGATTTGGTTGATCAGGCATTACGCGGCAAACATGATGCTTTAATTTTAAAAAACACGTTTGATCCTGGTGGTGGCCCATCTAAACTGGTTGATGTTGGTGTGGTGTTTAGCCCAGATCAAATTCGATCCCGATTTGCAGCGTTTGACCCTTTGCGAAAAACTGCTGCTACAGCTGCTGCCGCAGGTTTAGCTGCGCCAGATTTGTTGGCTGGGCAGCAACAAGACGCATATTCACAAAACGAAATGCGAAAATTTATGCGTCAAGGCCGCCGCTAATGCAAACCACAATCTACAAGCCCGAAGACGAGCAAGAGTTAATGGCCACGCTGTGGTCACCGGCTATTGCGGACGATCCAGAGGCTTTTGTGCTGTTTGCTTTTCCTTGGGGCAAAGAGAACACACCGCTGCACAACTTTAAGGGTCCGCGCAAATGGCAGAGGGAAGTGTTGCGAGAGATCACCGAACACATTAAGCGCCAAAAGGGTTTGATTGATTTTGAAACTTTGCGCCATGCAGTCTCGTCCGGTCGAGGCATTGGCAAGTCTGCCCTCGTCAGTTGGCTTACCATCTGGATGTTGTCCACGCGCATAGGCTCAACAACCATAATCTCGGCCAACAGCGAAGCGCAGTTGCGTGCAGTGACCTGGGCTGAGATTACCAAGTGGCTGGCCATGAGCATTAACAGCCACTGGTTTGAAGTTTCGGCCACCAAGGTGGCGCCTGCCAACTGGCTTACAGAACTGGTTGAAAAGGATCTGCGAAAAGGCACACGCTATTGGGCTGTAGAGGGCCGGCTGTGGTCTGCCGAAAACCCAGACAGCTACGCTGGTGTGCACAACCACGATGGTGTGATGGTGATCTTTGATGAGGCCAGCGGTATTGATGATGCCATTTGGTCGGTGACGGCTGGTTTCTTTACGGAGAACACGCCAAACCGGCTTTGGATGGCTTTCTCCAACCCACGGCGAAACACTGGGTATTTTTACGAATGCTTTAACAGCAAGCGAGATTTTTGGACCAACAAGGTTGTTGACGCACGCACCGTAGAGGGTACGGACAAGGCTGTTTACCAAAACATCATTGACGAGTACGGCCCAGAGTCCAGCCAGGCTCATGTGGAGGTTTATGGCATGTTCCCAAGCGAAGGTGATGACCAGTTCATCCCGGCAGACATTGTGGACGAGGCCATGAAAAGGGATAAGTACAAGGACCAGACTGCCCCAATCATCATTGGTGTGGACCCTGCAAGGTTTGGCGCTGATGCTACGGTGATTGCGATTAGGCAAGGGCGCGACATAGTGCGAATTGACCGCCATCGAGGCGATGACACCATGACTGTGGTGGGGCACATCATTGAGGCCATTGACGAATGGAAGCCGGCCATGGTGGTGATTGACGAAGGTGGTCTTGGCGCGGGAATTGTTGACAGGCTTAAAGAGCAACGCTATAAAGTCAAAGGCGTTAACTTTGGCAACAAGAGCGCCAACCCGATTATGTACGGTAATAAACGTGCCGAGATGTGGGGCAAGATGAAGGACTGGTTAAGAACGGCCAGCATTCCCAAGGACAGGTTCTTGAAAACGGATCTGGTATCGCCTATGATCAAGCCAGATTCTAGGGGCACTATTTTTCTGGAGTCCAAGAAAGACATGAAGGCTCGCGGCCTGGCGTCACCTGATGCGGCTGATGCGATCTGCGTGACGTTTGCCTTTCCTGTGGCTCACCGAGAGTACAATTCCCGAGAAACCACCCGCGCATTCTCTGATCGTGGGGCCGTAGCAACTTCTTGGATGGGGTCTTAACGTGGCAACTAAACCTGGTTTGTACGCAAACATTCATGCCAAGCAAGAGCGCATCAAGGCTGGCTCTGGCGAGAAAATGAATAAAGTTGGCAGCAAGAATGCACCGACGGCCAAAGATTTCAAAGATTCGGCTAAAACGGCCAAAAAGAAATAACCTATTCTGTAAAACCATGCGGCGTATGTTTTCTATGCTCAAGCGAATGGCAGTTTGGGCACAAAATTTCAAGATTGTTAAGATCGTTGTTTTTACGGTTTCGGTCTTTGTGATGCACGCCAAGAATTTCAGGATGCTCACTGTACCCACACCGGACACAACTGGTCAACATTCCGCGATTAACCATTTTTTTACGTACAGTAGTAAATTCAGGCAACCAAATTTCTTTGGCAGATTTGTTGACGCAGGCCATGCAACAATATTTACGTTTTCTAGATGGCGAAGTAAAAAATTCAGTTTTGCAATGTGTGCATTCGCCACGTACCGTTCCTTTTTGGCTCATGGCTTTGTGGTAACATTTTGGCGAACAGTATTTAGCTTTATTTGCTCGGCTTGCAATGTGCGTAAATTTTGCCTTGCACACCGCGCAATCAGATGTCAATTGCAATCTTGAATCTAATGCCATACACTTGCGGCTACAGAAAAGCGCGGTGTTTTTTCGGTACTCAGGTACCGAAAACAAAACTTTGCAATGTTTGCAGCTTTTTTCGTACCGAATTCTGGAGCGTGTCATGCCACTCATAAAAAGTTCCTCTAAAGAAGCGTTTAGGAAAAACGTTAAAGCAGAGATTGTACAGGGAAATAAACCTGTGAAGCAGGCCGTGGCAATTGCGTATTCGGTCAAGCGTAATGTACAATCTAAGCCTGCACCGAAGGGTAAAAATGGCTGATCCAACCGGAATGGTCGCCGCAGCCAATGTTGCTGCCGGTGGCAAACCAGCAAAATCTGATTCAGATATTTTGACTGTAGCTCGCAGCCGCCTTGACATGGCGGTTGCTGCTTTGTCTGAATCACGCGACGATGAGATTGACGATCTGCGTTTTTATGCTGGTTCTCCGGATAATCATTGGCAGTGGCCATCGGATGTTTTGGCTACTCGCGGCGCAGTCCAAGGGCAAACCATCAATGCCCGTCCTACACTGACCATTAACAAGCTGCCCCAACATGTGCGCCAAGTCACCAATGACATGCGCCAAAACCGCCCAGGGGCCAAGGTCATTCCTGTGGATGACAATGCTGATGTGGAAGTGGCCGACATTTATAACGGCATGATTCGGCATATTGAATACATCTCGGATGCGGATGTGGCCTATGACACGGCTTGTGAGAATCAAGTGTCTTACGGCGAGGGTTACATTACCCTGATGACCGAGTATTGCGACGAAAACACGTTTGATCAAGACATCAAAATTGGCCGTGTGCGTAACTCTTTTTCGGTTTACATGGACCCGCTGATTCAAGACCCTACTGGCGCGGATGCCAAGTGGTGTTTTATTACCGAAGACCTGACCAAAGCCGAATATGAGCGCCAATATCCTGATGCTGCGCCTATTTCTACCTTGCAGTCCCTTGGCGTTGGCGATCAATCGATCAGCAACTGGCTCAATGAAGATACCGTGCGTATTGCGGGGTATTACTATATTGACTACGACAAAACAACGCTGAATTTGTATCCGGGTAATGCTACGGCGTTTGAAGATACGCCCGAGGACAAGCAGTTGCGTGCTATGTACGGCAAACCAAAGCGCAATCGGGTGTCTGAGCGTCCTCGGGTCAAATATTGCAAGATCAACGGCTATGAAATTCTTGAAGAAAAAGAATGGGCTGGCAAGTGGATTCCTGTTATCCGTGTTGTTGGCAACGAATTTGAGGTTGATGGCCGTTTGTATGTGTCTGGTTTGGTGCGTAACGCCAAGGATGCACAGCGCATGTACAACTATTGGGTGTCCCAAGAGGCCGAGATGCTTGCCTTGGCCCCCAAAGCGCCATTTATTGGCTATGGTGGCCAGTTTGAAGGCTACGAAGACAAGTGGAAGACCGCTAACACCAATAACTGGCCTTATTTAGAGGTTAATCCGGACGTTACAGACGGTTCTGGTTCCATCTTGCCACTACCCCAGCGTGCACAGCCGCCAATGGCTTCTAGCGGCCTTTTGCAAGCCAAATCTGGCGCATCTGAAGACATTAAAGCCACCACTGGACAGTACAACGCTTCTTTGGGCATGACTTCCAATGAGCGTTCAGGCAAAGCCATTCTTGCGCGTCAGCGTGAGGGCGATGTGGGCACATACCACTATGGTGACAACCTCACCCGCGCCGTGCGCCATGTGGCGCGTCAGTTGGTTGATTTGATTCCAAAGATTTACGACACCCAGCGCATTGCCCGAATCATTGGTGAGGACGGCGAAACAAAAATGGTCAAGATTAACCCCGACCAGCCCGAGCCGGTCAACAAGATCATGGATCAAAACGGCATTGTGATTGAAAAAATCTACAATCCCGGCGTTGGCAAGTACGACGTTGTAGCAACCACCGGCCCAGGCTACGCGACCAAACGTCAAGAGGCACTTGAAGCAATGGCACAACTGTTGCAGGGTAATCCTCAACTGTGGACTGTGGCCGGTGACCTTTTTGTCAAGAACATGGATTGGCCTGGTGCCCAAGAGATGGCGGCGCGGTTTAAGAAAACCATTGATCCTAAGTTGCTGCAAGACGGCGATGCAGACCCAGCGTTGCAAGCAGCACAACAGCAGATGCAGGCGATGGGCCAAGAGTTGGAACAGATGCACCAGATGTTGCAAAACGTGGGTAACACTATTGAAATGCAAGACCAAGAGCGCAAGGACTTTGAGGCGCAGGTTAAGGCATACGAGGCCGAAACCAAGCGTATTGCAGCGGTTCAGGCATCTATGTCACCAGAGCAGATTCAAGACATTGTTATGGGCACGGTCCACGGCATGATTACCTCTGGCGATTTGGTTGGCGAGATGCCTGGCCGTGAACAGAATGAAATGATGCCAGAGAGCGCAGAATATGCACCGCAACAAGGAATGCCACCTGAACAAGGAATGCCACAATGAAAGCCGCTGATTTTTTAGGTTTGTTGTTTTTGGCCCGCGATGTAGCGCACAGTGTTCACCTAAACACCCGCAGCTTTTCCAAGCACACGGCGCTTAACATTTTCTATGACCGCATCATTGATGCTGCTGATGACTTTGCTGAGTCTTACCAAGGCCGTCACGGTTTAATTGGCCCCATTACCCTGCACTCGGCCAAAAAAACAACCAACATTATTGAGTTTTTGGAAGACTCATTAAAACAGATTGAAGATGCCCGGTATGAGGTAGTTGACAGAACCGATATGTCGCTTCAGCAGCTGATTGACAACATCATTGAGATTTATCTGCGTACCCTGTACAAACTTAGGTTCTTGGCATGACCGTAGTAGTCACCCACTCAACCCCATCGGATGCGTCATTTAGCGCCACTGGTGCTACGGCGTGGGATGCAACTCATACGTTGTCTGGTGTGGGCACTATGGCTGGGCAAGATGCCAATAATGTGGCCATTACAGGTGGCTCAATTAACGGTACAACCGTTGGCGCAACCACAGCATCTACAGGCGCATTTACCACACTCGGCGCATCATCTACGGTTAGCGGCGCAGGGTTTGATACATACCTTGCAAGCCCACCAGCTATTGGCGGCACTGCTGCTGCTGCGGGTACGTTTACTACGTTAATTTCAAACAGCACAGCTCAGTTTGGCAAAAGTTCTGTAAATTATTTACAAGCTGTTGGTGGTGCAACTACTGTTGCCCCCGCATTGACCGTGCAAAGCAGCTCAGATACCAACGTAGATTTTTCAATTAAGGCTTTGGGCACTGGCTCTACATTAATTGGAACTGGTAACGGTACAGCTATTGCCGCTGCTGATTCTGGCGCAACAATTGCATGGTGGCAATTTACTGGAACAGCAACTAGCACAGGTAATATGATTGCCCGAGTGGGCGGAGGTGGAACAAACACATCTTTAATATCTGTTGCAAAAGGCACAGGAACAATTCAGTTTGCTACAAACAACACCGCAACAACCGTACAAATGCAGGTGTCAAACACCACCTCTGCTGTTAACTATGTTCAAGTAACGGGTGCTACAACAGCAAGCAAGGTAGTTGCTATTTCTGCTCAAGGTTCAGACACGGACGTTACTTTGTCTTTATCGCCCAAGGGAGCAGGAACAATTAGATTTGGCACATATACCGGAACTATTTTGACCCCCACGGGCTACATAACAATTACTGATTCTGGCGGTACAAGTCGCCGTTTACTTGTAGGATAAACATGGCACTCATCAAATCAATTGACACCGACTACGGAATTCCAGCTCAATACTGGAATATTGGCGCTGTCCAAGAAGACTTCAAAGGCAAAGGAACTGAAGTGACCTTCTACGGCTACGCCTCAAAAGAAGCCCGTGATGCTGGCAAACAGCCTTTAAGCGCAGGCAAGGTGCAGATTGCTGGCGATGACTATGTTGCAGGTGCAGACCGTGCGGCGTTATACTCTATCATCAAGCAAAAGCCTGAATTTGACGGCGCACAAGACGCATGACACCTGGACCATTTTTTGGCGGTGCATTTTTTAGCGGCGGCTTTTTTGAGTCTATCGTGGCGTATGCGGATCAATTGTTGATTAAACTTCGGTCATTTACCGAAAGAAGGAGATTTTAATGGCTATCAACCTTAAAGCAATTACCTCGGTAATGGGCTACCAGCAGATCACAAGTCTGAGTTCTGCAACACGATTGACCGTTCCGCCCAAAGACCTGACCGGCTTGGTTGGCACACCCCGCATTGCCATCATCACCCCAGAAGGTCAAAACGTGCGTTGGCGCGATGACAACGTGGCTCCAACCGCTTCAGTCGGTATGCCGTTGGCATCAGGCGTCACTTTGCAGTACGATGGCGATTTGTCTCAAATCCAGTTTATTGAGACAACAGCAGGCGCTAAACTCAACATCACTTACTATTCCTAAGAGGTCAAAATGCAAGTCTCTAACGACACCCCAGCATTGAACTACGTTGAGTATTTCACCAAGCAGTTGCCCGTTGACTTGGCTACTATGGCTGCATTGCGCGATGAGTTGGCCATTCGACAAGGCGCTTTGTCTGCCGCCCAAGATGCAATCACTGACCGCACTAAAGCTGCTGAAGAATTGACTAAAGCCAAAAACGATGCAGATGCCATGCTTGCTCAAGCGCGTCAAACTTTGGATGACGCCAAAGCATCGGCTGCTGATTCAAAAGCCCAAGCTGATGCTTTAGAGGCTCAAAAAGTTGCCGTTAATGCTGACTTGGTTGCTCGTGAAGCCGATCTTGCTAAACGTGAAAAAGCGGCTGCTGCGCTTGATTTGCGCCAGCAAAGTTTGCAAGACAGTCTTGACGCAAAAGAAGCCAAATTGTTTGCCGATGACGCCGCGCTGCAAGCACGGGTCAAAGCATTTCAAGATAAAGTTGCTGCGTTGAGCGCATAAGGATAAAAACATGGCCGTATACCTCTCACCCGTGGGCGGCGTTGCGGCCCAGTTTTTTACCAATACTGGTGCAGCAGTATTAACTGGCGGCAAGTTGTACACCTATGCGGCTGGTACGACTACACCACTTGCCACATATACAACTTATTCTGGCGGCACAGCTCGCACAAATCCAATTGTTTTGGATTCGGCTGGACGTGTGCCAGATGGTGGTGAAATTTGGCTTTCTACTTCTCAATATAAATTTGTTTTATACGATTCAAGTAGTGTTTTAATTGCCTCTTGGGACAATATTTGGGGCATTGGAACGCCAGGTGGAACTGCCATTCAAACACCTGTAATTTTTAACAGTACGGGAACCGGATCAAACACTACATTTGCTTTAGGTGGCTCTCCAACAAATGAGAACACAACCAATGTGTATGTAAGCGGTATTTACCAGCAAAAAAATACATATTCATTGTCTGGCGCAAATTTAATCTTTTCTCAAGCACCTCCTTTAAACGCCACAATTGAGGTTAATTATTTGTGAGCAATAGCAAAATATTAGCACTAACTTCTGCTACTACGCCATTAACGCAAAGCACTGCTGCAACAGTTTATTTAACTGGAACTTATTTCGTTTAAGGACTAATATGTCTCTCACAAAAGCAACTTATTCAATGATTTCTGGTGCACCAGTTAACGTGCTAGATTTTGGCGCTAAAGGTGATGGCACAACAAATGACACTGCGGCCATCCAAGCTGCCTTGGATTATGCCAATACACTTGGCAATGCCTCTTTGGTATTTGCTCCAGGCGTATACAAATGCAATACTGGATTGACGCTTTACCCAAATACAGTTGCAGTCAAAGGTAATGGGGCTAAGATTGATTTTAGCGGCATGACTACTGGCTATGCAATTTCATTTAGCCAATCAATAACTGATGCAAACATTCGCAATGCAGTAAACAAAGCGCATCCTATCAGTGACCTTTACATGGTTGGCCCAACGGGGTCTGTGTCTGTTACTGCTGTCAAAGCAATTGACCAAAACCCTATTAGCGGAGCTTACTGGCTTTCTGGTATTACGTTTAATAGTTGCTCTTTTGCAAACTTCAAACGCTGTGTTGAATTTGGTAACGGCTCATTTTTGTTTACTTTTTATGCTTGTAGTTTTTACACATTAAGCGGCACAGGATACGATTATTGCCTGTATCAACCAAGTGGCGGTTCTAACTACGGTGAAAATAACGAATTTATTGCTTGTTATTTTGGTATTACTATTGGCTCTGTATATTTACAACAAAATGGTAATGCAACAACATATTTTAGAGGATGTTCTTTTGACTATGCTGTAAATGTACTTTATGTTCAAGCAGGTACAATTTATTGCGATGGATATATTGAATCTAATACAGATACAGATTATTGGATTAAAGTAAGTGGCGCAAATACAATAGTTCGTTTGTCTGGTCAAGTTACAGTATCTGGTAACAAATCAACTTATGAATTATTTTATTGTGATTCAACTGTAACCACAGGCGGTTTGGTTTTAGATGCAAACATTGAGTTTGGTGGCGGGGTTACATATACACCAACAAGCAGAAATCTTGTTTCGGGAACTGGCCGCACATTGTGCCGTTATGTTGGTTCTTCGCAATCAACTGTTCACCCTGCAATTGGTGGTGGGTTAAACTTCTTGGCTAACGGTGGTTTTGAATCTGCGTCTTTGACTGATTGGACTTTGACAGGAACAACACCTCCAGCTCGGTCTACTGCTCAAGCCCATGCAGGCACTTATTCATTGGCGTTTACTGGCTCATCTACAAATACTCCAGCAGCAACACGAAATATCCCATGTGAGCCCGGACAAATGTTTACGGGTGGCTTGTGGTATTACTGCAATAACATCACAGGAACTAGCGGAACTTTTTACATTCAATACAATTTCTTGGATGCTGGCGGTACGTCTATTTCTGGCGGTTCTAATTTGACTGTTACAACCAATCAGGGAACTTCTTGGCTGTATTTGCAACTTAGCCCACAAGTCGCTGCCCCTGCTGGCACAGTTAACGTGCAATTGGGAATATCTGTGTTTGGCACTGTTAGCGGCTCACCTGTTGCTTACATTGATGATGTAACTTTAGCTGTTGTTTGACAATAAATTTAAAATCTGTCGCATAATAGCGGCATAAACCTTATCGGCCAGGTTGACCGAGGAATCTTAGGATTCATTTAAATGACTGAAGAAGTCCAAGCCCTAGCGGAAGTAGACTCCGCGCCAACCACGGATGTGACGGCCACACCTGAAGTTGCTGAAAGTACGCCGGAAGTAGCTGAACAACAGCCAACCAAGACATTCTCGCAAGAGGAACTTGACGCTGCCATCGGCAAACGCCTCGCAAGAGAGCAACGTAAGTGGGAACGAGAGCAAGCACAACGGTCTGCGGAAACGCAAATTGTGAAAGCTGCACCAACTGCATCCGTTGATCAGTTTGAAAGCCCTGAAGCCTATGCGGAAGCCTTGGCTTACCAGCGTGCTGAAGAACTGATTGCCAAACGTGAAGCAGCCAAGCAACAATCGGCTGTTCTTGAGAGCTATCACGATCTTGAGGAAGAAGCGCGGAGTAAGTATGATGACTTTGAACAAGTCGCTTACAACCCCAAACTTCCAGTTACGAATGTGATGGCTGAAACGATCCAGTCTTCGGAAATTGGGCCTGAGTTAGCGTACTATCTCGGTTCTAACCCTAAAGAAGCGGAACGTATCTCACGCATGACGCCCTTGAGCCAGGCGAAAGAGATTGGGAAAATTGAAGCCAAATTGGTTTCAGCGCCCCCAGTTAAAAAAACAACTTCTGCACCAGCGCCAATTTCGCCGGTAACTGCACGCTCCTCTGGAGCGCCAGCTTATGACACTACGGACCCACGGTCTACCAAGACCATGACAGACTCGCAGTGGATTGAAGCTGAACGCAGGCGCCAGCTAAAGAAGTGGGAAGCGCAGAACCGCTAACTTCTTTGATTTTTTAAAGGAACTTAAATGTCCAATAGTATCTTAACCATTGACATGATCACAAGAAAAAGTCTCGAAATTCTCGAGAACAACCTTGTGCTCACCCGTAATGTGAACCGCCAGTACGACGATAGCTTCGCTGTCGAAGGTGCAAAAATCGGTTCAACTTTGCGTATTCGTTTGCCCGACCGCGCTTTGGTGACTGACGGTGCCGCCCTGCAAGTTCAGGACGACAACGAACAGTACACCACCTTGACCGTTGCCAGCCAAAAACACATCGGCGTCAACTTCACATCTGCTGAATTGACCATGCAATTGGATGACTTCGCTGAGCGTGTGTTGAAACCTCGTATCAGCCAGTTGGCCTCCAGCATTGATGCTGACGTTGCCAACGCTTACCTAAACATCGGTAACTCTGTCGGTACTCCTGGCACCACTCCCGCCACTTCTTTGGTGCTGTTGCAAGCCCAGCAGAAGCTGAACGAGAACGCTGCCGTGATGACCCCACGTTACGCTACCGTTAACCCTGCCGCTAACGCTGGTTTGGTTGAAGGCATGAAAGGTTTGTTTAACCCTACCGACACTATCAGCAAGCAGTTCAAGAACGGCATGATGGGTACTGGCGTGTTGGGCTTTGACGAAATCAACATGTCTCAGTCGATCAAGCAGTTCACCACCGGTTCGCGTACAGCCACTGGCGGTACAACTTCTGCTGCCGTAACTGCACAAGGCGCAACTACCATCGCCATTACTGGTGCTGGTAACGCTGGCGTGGTTAAGATTGGTGATGTGTTTACCGTGGCTGATTGCTACGCTGTGAACCCACAGACCCGTGAATCCACCGGTTCGTTGTTCCAATTTGTTGCTACCGCTGCAACAACTTTGGACAGCTCTGGCGCTGGTAACATCACCGTGGCCCCTATCTACACTTCTGCCAATGCTTTGGCAACTGTGGATAGTTTCCCTGGTTCTAGCAAGGCTGTTGTGTTCTATGGTGCCGCAAGCACTCAGTACGCACAGAACTTGGTCTACCACAAGGATGCCATCACCTTCGCAACAGCTGATCTCTTGCTGCCTCAGGGGGTCGATATGGCTGCTCGTGCTGTGCATAACGGCATTTCTCTCCGTGTCGTGCGCCAGTACGATATTAACAACGACCGTATGCCTTGCCGTATTGACGTTTTGTACGGCTACAGCACGATTCGTCCACAAATGGGCGTTCGTCTCTGGGGCTAAATTGATCGGGGCTTCGGCCCCTTTCTTCGTATCATCTTTGAAAGGAAATTATCATGGCTACTCTCCCTAACGGCGCAGGCGGTTACCAACTTGGTGACGGCAACCTGAACGAACTGACCATTGGCTACATAGCCGCACCTCAAACCGCTACTGCAACAGCCACTTTGACTGCTGCCCAAGTAACCGGCGAGATGTTGGTTGCCAACCCTGGTTCTGGTTCCGCAGCCACCTACACTTTGCCCACAGCCGCGTCTATTGACGCAATTGTGACCAGCGCAAAAGTGGGCAGCACCTTTGACCTGAACATTATCAACATTGGCACTTCGTCCGGCACTGTTACCTTGGCAACTGCCACTGGTATTACTGACGGCGGCAATGCTTTTGTGACTATGGCAGTTACAACCAGCGCACTTTTCCGGTTCCGCAAAACCGGTGATGCTGCGTACACTGTGTACAAAGTTGCTTAAATTTAAATAGGGACTTCGGTCCCTGTTTTTAAAGGAAACATCATGGCAAATACACAAGCAACTGGCGTTGCGTATGCTGACCCCGAATTCACAACTTGCTATGCAAGTCAAGAAATCGGTTATAGCGCAGCAGCTCAAGGTACTGTGACTCAACTGACAGACAAGTCCACAGGGGTAACTCTGAACAAATCTGCTGGCCGTATCACAATGAACAATGCAGCATTGGCAGCAGGCGCTGCTGTTTCGTTTACATTGACCAATAATTTGATCTCTGCTAACGACACAATCGTTGTGTGCGTTTCCAGTAACACTACTGGCAGCGCTGCGGGAGCTTACACCACTTACGTTTCGTATTTGGCTGCTGGTTCTGCTTTGATTACATTGCGTAACTTGACTGCGGCAACTTCATATTCTGAAGCTGTCATCATCAACTTTGCAATCATCCACGGCGCAAGCTAAATTAAATGGGGGCTAATCACCCCCATTTTTAAATATGGTCATTTATCTCAAACATCCTATTCACGGCGCTAAAGTGGCGACCATGCACTTAGAAGCAGAAGCCGATGAAGAAAACGGTTGGGTGCGCTACAATCCAGATACGCCTTCGGCTCCCGAAGAAGCGGTCAACACACTTGTTGCAAAGCGCAAATACACCCGCAAAAGTGAAACTGAAGGAGTCTGAGCATGGCCACGTATACTTGCGGCGAACAAATCAATCGGGCACTTAGGCTGCTTGGCGTGCTGGCCGAAGGTGAAACACCGTCTGCATCAGTTTCGCAAGATTCGTTGATGGCTCTAAATCAGATGATCGACTCATGGAACACTGAGCGATTGATGATTTTCAATACCATTGACCAAGTGTTTACTTGGCCAGCCGGTGAGATTCAACGTCACCTTGGCCCTAGCGGTGCAAGCATTGGCGGTTTTGATGGCATTCGGCCTATTTTGCTGGATGATGCCACATACTTCAAAGCGCCCAACGGCGTGTCGTATGGCATCAAATTCATTAACCAGCAGCAATATGATGGAATCGCCGTCAAGACAGTTACTTCCACGTATCCACAGGTCATGTGGATCAACATGGAATACCCCAACATTCAAATGACGCTATATCCTCGTCCTACACAGGATTTGGAATGGCACTTCATTAGCGTACAAGAACTGGACCAGCCTGCTGACTTGTCCACGACCATGTACTACCCACCAGGCTATCTGCGTGCGTTTACGTACAACTTGGCAATGGAAATTGCGCCTGAGTTTGGCGTTGAGCCAAGTCCACAAGTAACGCGCATTGCTATGACCAGCAAGCGCGATTTGAAGCGCATCAACAACCCTGACGATGTGATGGCAATGCCATACGCTATGGTGGCTAACCGCCAACGCTTTAATATTTACGCAGGAAATTATTGATGAAGTCGCCCATCCTCGGTTCGGCCTACGTTGCCCGGTCTGTCAATGCGGCAGACAACCGGATGATCAACATTTTCCCAGAAATTATTCCCGAGGGTGGCACAGAGCCAGCGTTTTTAAACCGTGCCCCAGGCTTGAATTTTCTCCAGACAGTGGGCACTGGCCCTATCCGTGCGCTGTGGGCGCACCAAACGAATGGCAGCGACTTCTACGTGGTGTCAGGCACTGAAGTTTACAAACTTACCGGCACAACTGCCACGCCTACCAAGTTGGGTGATGTAACGGGCACTGGTCCAGTATCTATTGCCGACAACGGCGCAGTGATCTTTTTTGCCTGCAACGGCCCTAGTTACACGTACTATGAGCCAACGGGCGAGTTTAATCAGATTACAGATGCCAATTTCCCTGGCGCTGTGACCGTGGCCTACATTGACAATTTGTTTGTGTTTAACGAGCCTAACAGCCAGCGCATTTGGAGCGTGGATACGGTCAATCCAGCCAACGGTGACTACATCTACCCTCTGGTATTCAATGCTCTTGATTTTGCGTCTGCTGACGGCTCTCCTGACGGCGTGGTGGCCATTAACGTGGACCACCGCCAGATGTGGGTGTTTGGTACTGACTCAACCGAAGTTTGGTACAACGCTGGCTTGGCTAACTTTCCGCTGACCAACATCCAAGGCGCGTTTAACGAGATTGGCTGCGTGGCACCTTTTTCTGTGGCCAAGTTGGATAACACCTTGTTCTGGTTGGGCACAGACGCTCGCGGCCAAGGAATTGTTTATCGAGCGCAAGGTTATGCCGCAGCACGTGTGTCAACGCACGCTATTGAGTATGCAATTGCCCAATATGGCAACATTTCAGATGCCTTGGCTTATACATACCAAGAAGAAGGACACAGCTTTTATGTGCTGACCTTTCCATCAGCTAACGCCACTTGGGTCTACGACGTGGCCACACAAGCCTGGCATGAGCGTGCGGGTTGGTTGAACGGATCATTTACCCGTCACCGCAGCAACTGCCAATGTAACTTTGGTGGCAACATTATTGTTGGTGACTTTGAAAACGGCAACATTTACACATTGGACCTTGGCGTCTATGCTGACAATGGTCAACCTCAAAAGTGGCTGCGCTCATGGCGTGCATTGCCTACTGGCCAGAACAATCTCAAGCGCACTGCACAACACACGTTGCAGCTTGAATGCGAGTCCGGCACGGGCCTAAATGATGGTCAAGGTAGTGACCCCGCCGTCATGTTGCGTTGGTCCGATGACGGGGGTCATACGTGGTCCAATGAGCATTGGTCTTACATGGGCAAGATAGGTCAATACTACAAGCGTGTATTTTGGCGGCGTCTTGGCATGACGCTCAAATTGCGCGACCGTGTATATGAAATCTCGGGCACCGACCCTATCAAAATTGACATTACCGGTGCTGAGTTGATAATTTCAGGCACGAATGCGTAATGACTGCCGCCAATAACCAAATCACCGCGCCCCGTGTTGATTTTTTAGATCAAAACACGGGAAAAATTTCGCGTGAGTGGTACATGTTCTTGTACAACCTGTACACAATTACAGGTTCAGGCTCAGGCATTACGCCCATCATTAACGGCGGTACAGGTTTAAATACACTGCCCACCAATGGGCAATTGCTGATTGGCAATAACGGCGAGTACAGCCTTGGTACATTGGGCGCAGGCGTTGGCGTCTCAGTAACCAATGGTTCGGGCACAATTGTGCTGGCTAACACTGGTGTGCTGTCAAACATTGCAGGCACAGGAATATCGGTGTCTAGCGCCACCGGCAACGTCACAATTGCAAACACAGGCGTTTTGTCATTCTCAGGCGGCACAACTGGCTTAACACCTGTGGCTGCTGCCGTAGGCGCCGTAACATTAGGCGGTACACTGGCTATTGCTAATGGAGGTACTGGCACTGCAACTCCAAGTTTGGTTGCTGGAACCAACGTAACCATTACTGGGACTTGGCCTAATCAAACGATTAACAGTTCTGGCGGCAGTGGCAGCGGAACTGTAACTAGCGTTGCAGCTTTAACACTTGGAACAACCGGAACTGATCTTAGTTCAACAGTTGCAAACAGCACAACAACACCCGTAATTACTTTAAATGTACCAACAGCATCTGCCACTAATCGTGGTGTTTTAAGCTCTGCGGATTGGACTACATTTAACAACAAAGGTTCAGGCACGGTTACCTCGGTTACTGGTTCATCTCCTGTTGCATCCTCTGGTGGCACGACCCCTGCCATTAGTTTGGCTGCCGCTTATGGCGATACACTAAATCCCTACGCCAGCAAGACAGCAAACTACTTTTTAGCCGCGCCTAATGGGTCTTCTGGTGTTCCTACGTTTAGGGCTATTGTTGCTGCCGATATTCCAACTCTTAACCAAGACACATCTGGTACAGCAGCTAAAGCAACAAACATCGCAGGCGGCGCCGCCAACAGAATCCCATATCAGACAGGTGCAAACGCCACCAGTTTTATTGCTGCGCCCACAGTTGCGTCAACATACCTTGGATGGGACGGATCAGCGTTTACATGGGGTACTGTTTCTGCAACAGTAAACTGGGCTGTGCCGGGAGCGCTTGGCTCAACTACACCTAATGCCGTTTATGTGAGCAGCGGTAGTGCTAATACAATTCCTTATTTTGGCGGCACTGGTGGCAAGCAAATTTTATCTAGTAATAATTTAGGATATTACGCAGGCAACGGTCCCTTTTTAACGATTGGAAACCCATCAACCACATCGTATTCCGCCGCAACAATGAGTGGAGTGCTTTTGAAAGGTATTTCTTCGGGTTCGGCTGATGCATTTTTTGGAAATTCTGCTGACACAAATGATGGGTTAATGTTTGGAATAAATTTTTACACCGATTCAGCAGGACCATCTTATAAATATAAAGCTAATGGTGGCGCAACATTGGTTACTATGGGGGCAAATTATTGGAATACTCAAGTTGCAAATTCTGGTGTTGCTAACGCTGATATTACATTTGCAAGTACTATTGGTTTATCAACTACCTCATTTTCTTGCAGTGTAGCCGCAAGTTTTAGTTCTTCAGTTTCTGCGGGTACATCAGTTTCAGCGGGTACATCAGTTTCGGCAACGACTTCAATTTCAGCAGGCACATCAATTAAGTCAACATCAACATCTGCTGGAGTTGGTTACGCAACAGGCGCTGGCGGCGCTCAAACCCAAAGCACAAACAAATCCACTGGTGTAACGCTAAACAATATTTGTGGTCAAATCACAATGAACGCAGCATCTTTGGCTGCCGCCACATCTGTAAGTTTTACTTTGACCAACTCCAGCATTGCGGCAACTGATGTTGTGATCGTGAACGCAGCCAACGTAGGCGGTTCTGCTCCTACGGCTAACACTTATCAAGTTGGTGTTGATTCTGTTTTGGCAGGTTCATGCCGCATTCATGTTCGCAACGTATCGGCCTCTGCTGCGGCCCAAGCATTGGTTCTTAACTTTGTAGTCATCAAGTCGGTTACAGCTTAAAAGATTAAAATGACATATGCAGCCATCCTCTTGAATGTAATCGGCAATTGGGCGACAATGGTGTCTGACGGCACTAATTGGGTGATCATGCAAGCGGCATCGAACAACAATTTGCTACTGGAGTAACGGATGCCTGTAATGTCCGCAGAATGGCAAGAACAAAATCAAGCCAACAAACGAAGCTGGTGCCTTGGCAACCAGCACGCTGTGAATTTTCTGAATTGTTTGTTTGACGCTGTAGAGCTTTGGGATGATTTGATTGACAAGGACGTTGTAGTTGAAGACAACCATGTCAACAGAGTGTTTACGTCTTTGATGTTTTCGCTTCCCTCAAACCCTTGGTTTATGGCAAACTACACCTATTACCAGCCGCTGATCATGGCGTCCATTAATGGATTTCATGACGCCAACAAAATGGCAAAAAGCGACAAAAAACATTTGCGGAACCTTGCGTTTCACGTCCGCAACTTAGGGATTGAAATTCATATCGCTACTGCATTTTTGATTGGTGGATTTGAACACATGCGTAAAGTGTCTCCTGAAATTCGGGAGTTTTACGCTTTTGAAACTTTTGAAAAATGGGAGTGCAGTCATGCCTGATCCAATAAGCGCCATTGGCGGTAGCGCCGTACTCGGCGCGTTTAGCTCTAAAAACGCAGCGGACACGCAAGCCAGTGCGGCTAATCGTGCGTCTGACATTTCAAACGCACAATACAACCAAACCCGCGAAGATCAAGCGCCGTTTCGTGAGGCCGGTCTTACAGCGCAAAATAGATTGATGTCGCTTTTGGGCGTTGGTGGTGACCCCAATTCTGCTGGTTATGGTAAATACGGCCGTGATTTTAGCATGGCCGACTATCAAGCCGACCCAGGTTATCAGTTTCGATTATCAGAAGGTCAACGTGCCTTGGCGCACGGCGCAACCCCTGGTCGTGGTGGTTTGGTGTCTGGCAACTCGCTTAAGGCAATGCAAGATTACGCGCAAAACTCTGCGTCGGGCGAATACACCAACGCGTTTAATCGCTACCAAGTCAACAGGGGTAACCAACTAGCGCCGTTGCAGTCATTGATGGGTGCTGGCCAATCGGCTACTAACTTTGTTGGTCAAGCTGGCGCAAACAACGCAAACGCTATGGGTGGCTATGCGACAGGCGCCGGCGCTGCTCAAGCTGCTGGGGGCATAGGCATGGCAAATGCCGTAAGTGGTGGTTTAGGTACATACATGAATTACAACCAAAACCAAGCGCAAAATTCTTTGCTGCAACAAGTGTTGCAGAATCGTGGTGGCAGCCCATCAAACGCGCAGCTTGCCGACATGTATGGGCTTAACGGTTAAGGCGTAAATCATGGCAATTGATCCAAACATCGCACTTGGCTATAAGCCAATACAACTTGAGCAGCGTAATCCTTTTCAGGAATACGGACAAATTGCTCAAATTCAAAATGCTCAAAACCAAAACGCTTTGGCGCAGTATCAATTAAGTTCAGCCCAGCGTGCGGACGAACAGCAAAATAAATTGTATTCTGCTGCTCAACAACCTAATTTTAAATTAGATTTTCAAAGCGCCATTCAATATGGAGCGCCAGGTATTGCTGCATTTAAAGCGCAACAAGAAGCCGCCAACGCTGCTTTGACGCAAACTAAGACACAAGCCGAAATTGAAGAAAAGCAATTAAAAAACAGAAACGACAAACTTAACTTTGCTTACAACTCGGTTGGGTCTGCCCCAACACCAGAAGCAGCAGCTCAAAAAATTAAAGAAGGTTTGAGAGACGGGTATCTTGATTTTAATACTGCGTCCGCTGAACTTAAACAAATTCAAGATTTGCGTACTCCTGAAGATTTTAAAGAATACAGAATTAAAAAATTAACAAGTATTTTAAAAGAAAAAGACAAAGTTGAATTTATGCTGCCTAAAATTAAGCAGCAAGAAGCTGGTGGAAGTATTCTTGGTATTCAAGACAACCCAACAATGCCTGGTTATGGTTTGCCTATTGCTGGCATGGCAATTAAGAAAACGGCGACTATTGGCGAACAAACAGCTCAAGGTCAACTTGGTTTGGCAAAACAAAAATTTGCATGGGAGCAAGCTAATCCGGGTTTTGAAATTAAAGAAGATTCAGACGGCAATATGTTTGGCGTCAACAAGCGCACATTGCAGGCCGTGCCAGTTACTGTTGGTGGTAACGCATCTGAAGCCGCGCCAGCTGTGTCAGGCGCTGGAATACCCACTAGTATGCGTCAGTTAACAGGCAAGGGCACTGCATTGACTGAAAGTCAAGGCAACGCTACTGCATACGGTATGCGAATGAAAGAAGCCAACAGTATTTTGGCGCCATTGGAAAAATCTGGCTTTAAAAATACTGGCCTAATTAGTAATGTTGTTGGTGGAACATTAGGAATTGTTCCATTAATTGGAGACAAACTAGAAGGTATGTCTGGTTCTGTGTTTAACGCATTGCCTCAAATTGTGGGTGGTTTAAGTCCAGAACAACAACAAGTTGCACAAGCTAGAATTAATTTTATAACTGCGGTGTTACGAAAAGAATCTGGAGCTGCAATCTCTCCAAGCGAATTTATTACAGCTGAGAAAAATTATTTTCCCAAGCCTGGAGATGATGCAAGCGTAATTACACAAAAACAAAAAGCCCGAGATCTTGCAATTAAAGCAATGGAAATTCAAGCCGGTCCTGGTGCAAAAAACATTCAGCAATTTGCGCCAAGTGGCAGCACTACTGCACCAACTGTTAGTAACTGGTAAGGGGTTTACATGCCACGCGACATAACAGTTACTTTTGATGATGGGTCTACGCACGTTTATCAAAACGCGCCAGACAATTTGACGCCAGATGCAGTGTCGGCTCGGGCACAACAAGATTTTGGTAAAGCAATTAAAGCATTGGACGGTGGCCGTGCAGCTGTTGGTAATGCTGCGGCAAAACCAGAAGTGTCATTGCGTGACCGGATTATGGGTGTAATTGAAACACCATTGGCGCTTGGCGCAACTTTGGGTGGCGCTGCTATTGCTCCAATTGTTGGAGTTGCAGGCACTTTGGCAAGTGGCAAATACGGCACGCAAGAAGGCATACGCGCCGGTGAAGAAGCAATGAAGGCGGTTCAATACCAACCACGTACACAAACGGCCAGAGAAGCGTTGGGTGCTGTGGGAGAATTCTTGCAACCACTTGCAAACGCTTTGCCGCCAACCATGGGCGCAACCGGTTCCACATTAAATGCTTTAGCTGGACCAGCCATGCAGCAAGCCGGTGCAATTGCTCGTCCAGCTGTTAGTCAGGCTGCGGCTCCGGTGCGTAATGCGCTGACCAATGTGCTGACCCGTGAGCAACCGGCCATGCAGGGTATGGGCGCGGCTTCTACGGCTGAAGATTTAATGCGTCAAGAGCGCTTGCAACGCTTTGGTATTCCAGCTACAGCTGGTGAGCGAACTAAGAATCTGGCACAACAGCAGTTTGAGTCTGAAATTCAGCGTGGTGTAATTACAGGCATTTCTGAAGAAGCCAAGACCAAATTGGCTGAACAAATGCGCGGGTTTAAATCAAACCAAAAACAAGCAATTGTCAATAATTTTGAACGCATGACAAATGATGTTGGCGCTGAAATTGCAGATCCAACGCAGTTGCGCCAAGTTGGCAAAGTTGTGGACAAAGCGTTGAATGATGAGTACACCAAAAAATTTGATGCTTACAAAGCGTTGTACGCCAAAGCAGACAATGCCGGTGAAACATTGCAGCCAGTGCCATATCAATCGCTGCTTGATTACGTCAATAGCAAGACGCCAACAATGAGACAAAAACTGGATCCAATTTTGGATTCAGTGGTTGAATCTTTAAAAATGAATGATCCGCAAAACACTGGATCTATCACTGTGCGTGCGTTGGAAGACATTTACCAGCAACTTGGCCAAGTTAAAAACTCGCCAAACGCTGGCAAGTTAAAACAGATCATTACTGACATGGGCGAAGGCGCTGGCGGTGAGTTGTACCAGGCTGCGCGTGCATCCAGAAAACAATTGGCAAAAGAGTTTGAAGATGTTGGTCGTGTTGACAAGTTGCTTGGCACAAAGGCTGGTTATACCGACCGCAGGGTAGCATTGGATGATGTGTTCAAGCATGTGGTGCTGGACGGCTCATTAGAGGAAATGCGTAGCGTTACCAGCCTGCTTAAAAAAGCCGGTCCAGAAGGACGCCAGGCTTATTCAGAATTGCAAGGCCAGACATTGCAGCACATGAAAGATTTGCTTACCAAGGGTGATCAATTGTCTTTCAAGAATTTAAATACGTTGATTACGCAACTAGATTCAGAAGACAAATTAGGCTACATGTTTGGCAAAACTGGCCGCGACCAAATCATGGATTTGCGTGACGCTATTAAGGATGTGGTTGTTAAAGAGCCTGGTGCTATTAATTTTAGCAACACATCTGGCGCTATGTTGCGTGGCCTTGAGGCTTTGCAATCACTTCATTTGCCTGTCAAAAAAGCGGCTGAACTTGTTCGCACAAGAGAAATTACAGGCAAAGTCAAAAAAGCATTGGAACAACCTAACCAGTTGGCCCCAACACAAACAAACAAAAACGCCCTTCGTATTGACTTAACCGGCATGGCCAACGGAAAACCGTAATGGAAACCCAACAACTTTTCAACATTGCCCTTGGCTTGGCTGCTTTTTTTGGCGGCTGGGTACTGAACAACATCACGCGCACTTTGGAACGTTTGGATACAGACATACGGGCTATGCCTAGCACATACGTATCCAAGGACGATTACCGTCGCGACATTGATGACATCAAAGAAATGCTTGGCAAGATCTTTGACAAGTTGGACAACAAAGTAGATAAGTAATGCTTGACCCCATAACAATCAGTGCTGCGTTTGCCCTAGCCAAGAGCACCATTGCCGGGGTCCAAGAAGCCATTCAAATGGGCAAGGATTTGCAAGAGTGCAGCGGTGATCTGATTAAGTTTTTCGAGATGCGCGATACCGTTGCCAAGGCAGCAACGGAAGACAAAAGCAAGAAACGCTCAGACATGGGCCAAGCCCTTGACACCGTGATGCAAGCCAAGGCGCTCAGAGACGCTGAAAAGAAGCTTAAAGAGCAGCTTATATACTCAGGGCAAGGCGATGTGTGGGAAGCCATCCAAGCCGAATACAACATGATTGTGGCTACCCGCAAACGTGAAGAGCGCGAAGCTGAAGCCGCCGCCAAAAATAGGCGTGAAAAAATGGCTGAGATGGTAGAGACAATATTTTATGGTCTGGCTGGTTGCATTGTTGGTGGCCTTATTTGCTGGGGCACTGTTGAATTTATTTCTTACAAAATGAGGGGTTAACATGAGCGAGGAGAAAATTCAAGCTATAGAAACTAAAGGCGCATTGATTGAAAAGATCACGTTTGCGCTGTTGCCTTTGTTGTTTAGCTGCGTTGTCTACTTAATGTCAGCTTTAGCCAATCTGAGCCATGAGGTAACGATCCTGAACAGCAAGATCAGCTTGGTGGTAACCAGTGATAATCGACAAGCCCCAAACTCGGGCGCGGAGTTGGCGCGTGAAAAGTTGCGGCAAGACTTGGAAAAAGAAATCCAAAAGAACCGGGATGACATCATGCACAACCGCCAAGATATTGCAATTTTGTACGAACGCCAGAAAGGTAAATGATGAATGAACTTCTTTCTCTCCTCAAGGGCATTGCGCCTACTTTGGCTACCATTGTTGCCGGTCCTCTTGGTGGGGCTGCTGTTAGTGCTCTTGCTGGCAAGTTTGGCGTTAGTGATAGCGTCGAGGCCGTAGCCAAGGCCATCGCTGGCGACCCACAGGCCGCGCAAAAGCTGGCTGAAATGGAGCTGGAATACGCCAAACTGGACGCGGCCGACCGTGACAGCGCACGCAAGCGCGAGTCAGAAATTGCTACCAGCGCAACGGCTCCTTGGTACAGCAAAATGGTCACCCCAACTTTAGCAATCGGCATGTTTGTTCTGTGGGGTGTGGTTAACATTATGTTGCTCAACAGCGCAATTCCTGACCCCATGCGCGAGATCGTCATCCGCATGCTCGGCTCACTGGATGCGGCCAATATGCTGATCTTGTCTTATTATTTTGGTAACTCACACAAACACTAACATGAACCTCACACCTAATTTCACCTTTGAGGAACTCACACACACCGACCACCGTGAGTTTGACAATACGCCAAATGAATCAGAACTTAACAATCTTAAACGCCTTGCTGAATTTCTTGAACAAGTCAAAACCGTTTTGGGTGGCAAACCGATTATGGTCAATTCAGCGTTTCGCTCCAAGCAAGTCAATGATGCTGTGGGCAGCAAAGACACTTCTCAGCATCGTGTCGGCTGCGCTGCTGACATTCGGATTCCGGGTATGACGCCAGATGAGGTTGTCAAAGCAATTATTGCAAGTAATTTAGGTTATGACCAGATCATCCGTGAGTTTGACCGCTGGACTCATATCAGCGTGCCCAACATGGCCGGTGCTGCGCCGCGTAAAAGCAAATTAATAATTGACAAATTGGGAACACGCCCTTACGCATAAGTGTGCAGCCACAGCGCCAACAGGGCAAAAATTACAATACAGACAACGCCAGTAAACAGCCACCAAAGAAAATTCATCATTTGATTAGTCTCGGTGTGTTATCTGGCACAGGTACACAAATGTATACAGCAGATGCCGCGCCGCGCCCAAGGTTTGTTAGCCATCTGTCAATGTAAACCCCATAAATGTGGGGGATTGCTTTGCGTATTGCATCCGGTTCTGCATCCATCTTTGCGGCAATTTCTTTTGCGGTAAGGCCATCTTCATTGCGTAGCAATACTGCACGAATGTCGTTATGTTTACTCGGTCGCATCTTCGCTCTCGTTCAAAGCTTCCCATTCTTCGGCAGTAATCAATGGAATGGGACTTGCCTTCTCAATAGCGTAGCGCACAGCAGGCTCCTGCTCTACCCGTGCCAAGGCATCACAGTATTCTTCAAGCGCCCGTGTGTATGCAGCTAGGCTTGTGTAATCTTGTTCAAGCGGTCGTTTCATGCTTTTTCCTTTGTATATTCCTTGCCGCACTTAGCACAGTGCCATTGTGGTTTTGTGGTGGTGTCGTCAATCCATTCGTGAGTGCAGGGGGTTTGGCCTCTTGCTCGAATGGCGGCGGCGCATTCTTCTGCCGTCATCATCCGGTTTGCAAACCTATCGCATAAGCCAGCACACGCCTCACGCTCGGCTTGTACAGCTTCAGCCACGCACAAGGGCTTATCGCAAAACGGGCTGCACGAATGGATTTCATCAACAATCTGGCGCTTGCGCCATCCAGAATCAGTCATGCTTCACTCCTTGGTTAAACGCATTTGTCATCTCGTTTACGTAACTGGCCTCGGCCTCCTCCCACGCCGCGCAAAGCTCGTCAGACCACATCAATCCATGCTGACCGATAAAATCACTGACCGCCACGCCTAGCTTTTCAATTGAGTTCATCTCGTCGCCTTGCCGCCAGCAAAGGCAAGGGCTACCCACAATTTGCGGTCTGCCGCAGTGTCCACAGTTGTATAAAGATGCAGTCATAAATATTTCCCCATTAGGTTCAGGCTGGTTTTGTATTGCTTGGCAATCAGTGCTGCTTTTGCCAGCGTTGGCATCACATTGTCGTTTTCTACGTCCCACAAATAAGATTTAGAACAACCAATCTTCTCGGCCATCTTGCCCAGACTCATTTCGTTTTGGCACAGGCGGCAGCCGTACAGGTATTCACCAAGAGTCATCATCTGTTCTCCGAAGGTACAAATTTAAAATCTTTGGGTGCATTGATAAGCCCATAGGGGCTGGCAGTAAAGTTATGGCCCTTGTAGCAGTCATAACAGTATTGGGTAGGCGACTTGATGTCGCACTGACACTTGCGGCAGTACTTCCACGGATATTTTTTAATCCGCTTGGCTCGTTCTTCAGGCGTCATGCTTCATCCTTCCATTCCCAGCCCAGTAGCTGCTCAGTGTTTTTGATCTGCTCATCAGTGGGCTTGTAATACATAGCAAACTGCGTGAATGGGCTTGCTTGTGGATACAGCACCCACCAGCCAACAACTTTGGGCTGTTTTGGTGTTGTGTATTCGCCGGTATATGCGTACTTGTTGTGATCGCCGCTCATGCTTGGCTCCTCATCCCGTCTTTGGCGAGGTCAAGCAGTCGGCTCAATTGGTCGGCGCGTAAACACACAGACCACCTCCCGGGATCATGATGTTTATAACCAAGGTGTGTTTCAACGCGGCATCCATCCAACATTGAGTCAAACAATTTGCACTCTACGTACTCAAGTAGTTTTTGGTCAGTCATGCTTGCTCCTCAGTGGGTACGGCGGAAAAGGCCATCCGTTCTCGGGCCAGTTGTCTTTGTTCATTCTTTAATCTCCTTGATCCAAATTTTGAAACTGTCTTGTGTGTCTTTGCCGAACGGCAAATCACTCATTCTTTTACAGGCTTCATCTACAGCACTGTTCCATCCGGCACGGAACACAATTTCGGCAATGTCTGATGGTTCCATCTCAAACTCGCCAAATATTTCTTGGAAATAATCTTTAATTTTCATGGTTTGCCTTTATCAGTTGTCGGTATGCGTCAATAGCAATTCGCAAGTCATCGCGCAGCTGCTCAATCTCTTTTTGTTGGGCCAACAATTTTTCGTTTGCTTCCCTTGCAAATTTGGCAAGGTTGTGTTGCTCCCAGGTTTGAAAGTTGGTCATTTTGTATAAACTCGACTACGCACATACGCAGACATTTCTTCGTCTGTCAATTGAGTTGTAATTGGCATCACATACGGGTCAGGCGGGTATACGAATTCTTTGATTTCGTTCCATTCCGCGGCAAGTATTTTTGCGTTTTCTTCGCTTGTCACAATAGCACCAGGCTTGTCCGGAAACGTCAAACAATTAAATCCGTTGCGGTTCATCACGCCCCACCAGTCGTGTGAGCCACCAAGGCTTTCGGCGCGGTAAGGGCCAAACGCAAAGTGTTTAGCGGGTAATCCATTCATCAATCTGCTCCTTTGTTAAGTCCATTGAATTCTAGCACATTGCTAGAAAGGCACAGCATCCCACAACCAATGCTCGCAGTCAATAGGGCCGTGTAGCCATTCAGCCGGTGGTTTGGCGTCAAACTTTTCGCACCGGTGGCCAGACTTCAAATGCTCACAGCGCAAGCAAGTGATCTGGATGAATTCAAGCTCCTTCAGTTGCTTGTTCAGGTGCATCTTGATAGCGTTCAGTTCTGCTAAATTCATAATCTTTTACCTCTGTAAATTTTCCGTTTTGTTTGGTTGCTATGCGTGCTGGTGTTTTGAGCGTGTAGCCGGTTTCCAACAATTCTTCGGTAGTGGTCTGGCATCCGTTGCGTTGATCGCACCAGGCCAGCGCCTTGTTTCTTGCAAAGCCGCCATGATCTAAGCAGATCCATTCACTGGCGCAGCGCAATAGACCACTGTAATAGTCCACTCGCACGCTGTCTGGCTTACCAGGCTTGCGGTGCAGGCGGTAATCAACCCTTGTGACATCGTGCCAAGTTGTGATTTCTGCCCGTTGTGCTGACAGCAGCGCGGCATAAGACACCTTGGCGTCCATTGGCTTGACTTCTTCGTCACGGATCTTGGCGCCACAATGCACGCAAACCATTGCGGCAGGCAGGTTGCGCTCTCCGCAGTCGGGGCAGATGCTATACGGCCCTTCCTGATCGCCGCTGCGCTTGACCTTGGCTCGGCCCTTGATAATGTCCACCGGCCCCAAGCGTTCAACCGTGTCGGTAAAGTCCAACACCAGACAATCAGCCTTGCCTGGCGAAATGCGTGTGCCTCGGCCCATTCCCTGCACATACAGCACCGGCGACTTGGTTGGCCTGCACCAGATAATGCAGTCAACATCAGGAACATCAAAGCCAGTGGACAGCGCCAGCACGGTGACCAAACAATGGATCTGGCCGGCCTTAAACTGACGAATTAAACTTTCGCGTTCTTGCGCCGGTGTTTCACCGCACACTACTGCGCTTGTTATGCCAAATTTGCATAACTTGTCTGCAAGGCTTTCGGCGTTATCGACACTCGGCGTAAAGGCAATCCATTTCATGCGCCCTGACGCAATCCTAGTGGCTTCTATGGCTACTTGCTGAAGGTATGAATCAACCACGGCAGACAATTCACCGACCTTATAGTCGCCATTGGATATACCAACCTGGCTTGCATCAATGCGTGTTTCAATGCGCTCGGTTGGTGGAACCAGTGGCGCCAAAAACTCTTGGTCAAGCAATTCACGCATGGTGACGTTGGAAGCAATTCCAGTGAACAATGGCTCATCGCCATCAGTTAGCCAAACTTGGTTGCCCCTAAATGGCGTGGCCGTCATGCCCACCGTACGGAACTGACAGATCTGGCCCAGCTTGTCCAAAAACGTGCGGTACATGCCAGAGTCAGACCCCTTTGGGCTCACCAGATGAGCTTCGTCAATAATCACCACCTTAATGTCACCCAGCAAATGGGCGCTTTTGTGGATGCTGCCAATGGTGGCCACAATCACATCAGCATGGTGCTGCTTTTTGCCCAGGCTGGCGCTGACATAACCAACATGGATGTTGTCCGGCAGCAATGCCTGCAACTTGCCGGCGTTTTGCTCGGCCAGTTCTTTGCTGGGCACCAGCACGACGGTGCGTGGCCGGTACTCTGGCCATTGCTCCCACATTTGGCGCACGATCTCGGCGCAGATTACCGACTTGCCCGAGCCAGTGGGAAGCACCAACAATGGAATGTCAGTGTTGTCCTGATGCTTGGTCCACCAGGCAAACAGGTCGGCGACCGAGCGCGATTGGTAGTCACGAAGGATCATACAAATTTTCCTTTGTGTTTTTTGCGTAATTCAAGCGCCTGTTGGTCTGTCAGCATTACCTTGTCTTTGCAGGCATGGATTTCTGCGCTGCTGATCCAGTGTTGGTTGACTTCTGGTGTGCCATTGACAAACTGTTTGCCGTCAGCCATTTGGTAGATCACCGCATCGCCATCCATGTCCACCGGCTGGGCAAACTTGGCCAACAAGATTGGAATGTATCGGTGAGAGTCACAGCCATCGCGCTGTTTGATGACCGGCAGATCCTTGCCATGGTGTGAACATGTCCAGCGTGCCTTGCCATCCATCTCCGGTGTGGCATGGGCGCATGACCGGCAAGTTGGCGCTGGCACATCAGTGCCATGGCAGATGCTGTGGTAGTCGCAAAACTTGCATTCGTACCAGCTTGGATCTTGGCTAATCCCGACTGGTGGCTCGGAAGCGCCAATCACCGCTAATGCTTTGTTGATGATGGCCTGGGCCTCATCCTTGTCAAATTCCAGTCGCTCGGTGTAAATGTCATCGTTGTCTTTGTTGACCACAATGTAGATGGCTTTGCGGCATCCGTCTTCTTTAAACTGGTCAATGCTCCACTTCATGTACATTAACATCTGCGCGTAGTGTTCGGGCTTGGCCTTCTTTACGCCGGATTTTTGCATCTCAGCAAACATCTTGCCCGAGGCCGTCTTGATCTCCAGTATGTGCGGCGTCTTTGGCGCTTGGGGCAGGCCGGTCACAATTCCGTCAGCGTTGCCCTGAAAATGGCCACCGCCAGACGGTTCAACAAACGTCCACTGCTTGCCTGTTGCAGGGTCCATGTCATACACCGTGCAACCAATAGCTTGCAAATCGTTGTAGACCCTTGGCTCTTGCAGGTGGCCAGATTGAAACACTCGATACAACTGGCCAGAAAACTCAGCAGGCTTGGACCACCGGAATGAATACCAGTGCTGGCGCAGGCAAGGCTTGCCAATCGCACTGGCGCCAAGGTAAGGGCGCTGGGACTCGGCGCCATACTTTGCCTTGTAATGGGCAAAGATGGCGTCAGCCACAGGGTCCACAACAGATTGTGGTACTGCGGCCATGTTTACTTCTTAGCCCATGCTGGAGTCTTTGGCGCAGCAACTGCTTGCGCTTCTTCTGCCTGCTGGACAAAAGCCGGCGCCTGGCGCACACCACCGGCAGATTCATATCCCTTGATGTTGTTGCTTGCCTGGTATTGGCCTTGGGCCTCGCGCACCACCACCTTAATGTTGACGGGCTTCAAATGCAAGGCAGCTGTGTCTTGCAGCTTTATCACGTTTACGGCGTGGCACAGTGCAGACAGTTGCGACTGAGCAATGCGCTGGGTGTCTTCGTTACTGTGTTGGATGTTTAAGTTATCCCAAATCTTGCGGCCTTTGTATTGACCATCAATAATTTCATAGGTCAGTTTTAAGCCAGTACCGTTTCCAGATTTCAAGGGTTGCACATCAGATTCAGTAATGTGTGCCAAATAAGTGCCAGCAGGCACAGGGCCAGTTGCGGCTTGGGGTGCAACTTGCGATGCGTCAAAGTTAAATTGAGCCATTGTTTTCTTTCAAAAGTTAAAGTTACGGACTGAGAATCAAGATTGCGCTTTGGTTAGCGCTTCTTGGAATGCCGCCCAGTCAAGCGGCATATTGGTAAGGCCAAAGCGGTTGCCACCGCAATGAGCCGGATGAGGTTCCACATGCAAGATGCGCTCGCCAGTGGTGGTAGCCTTGGTTTCTTTGTTGCCAAAGCCAGCGTCAGTCTTGCTGGTAAAGATGCGGTAACCGGCATAGCCAATCACATCAGCCCACTCTTGGACCAGCGCACCAGCGCGGTCATGCAACTTCAGCACATGGCTGTCAAAGCCTTCGGTCAACGGATCTTCAATGCGCTTGATCTTGTCGTGAGCAATTAGGATGATGCCCATGCCCTTGGTTGCACGCAACACCTCAAGGCCAGACAACAGGTTGCGCCATTCTTCGGCTGCGGCAACGTAACCTTTGCCAAAACCTGGCTGTTCAATGTTCTTCCAATTGTTTTGCTTGCATACATGTTCTTGGATCATTGGCTCAAGCCAATCCAACGAGTCAATGAACAGCGTCTGAAAATCATGGTCCTGATTGATCAAAGTATCAACAGCAGCATAGACCTCAACCAAGCTGGATGCCAATGGGAAAGCGTTAGCGTCCACAGCGTCAGCGCCGTCCTCAGTCAAAATACCAATGGCGTTGGGAGCCATGGCTGCAAAAGTGGTTTTACCAATCTTGCCTTGGCCAACGACAACGATTTTGGGGGCACGCACACGGCGGGTTTTGGAGATGGATTTCAGATCAAACATATTAGTCTTTCAAAATTTCAATGGATGGTTTTGCGGGTTTGCTGGTAATGAACACCGTGGCCTGGGCGTAGGCCATGGAATCCAAATCTTTAATGGCACGCAGGTGGGTTAGGTCAACGTCAGCCTTCCAGCGAAATGCTTTCTTGGCGTTGGCAGACAGCTGCTCCCAACCGGCCTGCACGGCTGGCGTGTCCACACTGCGGTTAATCGACCACTTGATGCGGATTTCCTCATCAGTATGCGTGCCTTCACCGCCTTCTGGCTTGGTGAATTGTTTCTCAATTAAGTCTTCCAAGCGCAGGCGTTCGGCTTTGGCGGTGGCTTCTTCAAACTTTGCCTGGCGAAGTGCGGCGGTCAATTCAGTGATCATTTTTCATGTCCTCAAGTGCAGTGGTTGTAATGTGATCCACCAGGTACTGCAAAAGCAGGTGGCCAATGTCGATGTCAGTACCGGCAACGTATGCGTTGACCAGTTCCATACTTTCATCTTGGTCAGGCTCATAGAGTAAGCCCATAGAATCTTGTGATCCATATTCTGCTGGCATGTACTCAAGGTGACACACCAAATCAACGCCTTCAACTTCGCAGGCGTATTCAGTAAAACCAGGTGGGCAAGTTGGGGTGGGGTTCATGCTACTCCCCTGCATTGTTTGCCACAAGCTGGCGCGTGTTTAGACTGGCATACGCCAAGTATTTCGCAACGTGTTGGTTGAGGCTTGATAGGTATCCAAACTGATTTCATGCTGACCACCATGCAACGAGGAGCCAGGCAAAGCCACAGCCAATGGCCAAGGCGGTGATGAAGTCCAGTGCGGCTTCGGCACGAGCGTGCAGCTTGGCGTTTTTAACTTCGGGGTAGTGGTAGTGTTTGTGGTGTTTCATGGTTTGCTTTTTGGGGGCCGTGGCCCCAAGTGGTTTTAGTATTGAACTGTGCCGTCAACGTAGACAACTACGTTTTTGCCACTTGGCAAATGCACGTTGCAAGAAACTGCACCTGCTTCAGCTTGGAGGTAGCGAATTACGGAAGCAATAACTTGAGAGTCTGTCATAACAGGATCCTTTCGGCCTTTCGGCGTGATGCCAAGAATAATTTCGTTGGCATGGGTGAATTCTAGCACTGTGCTAGATGCTGTCAAGCACTTTGCTAGATTTATTTTTATAGGTGTTTTCCCTACCCACTAAACAGTCTATCAATGTGCTAGAGTTCTGCTTCTATGAACACACAAATACATCCAGATGAGCGCCGACAACTGGCAGAAAAAGTTGGCATTAATGAGCAGTATCTTTATCAGTGCCTGACAGGCCGGCGTGAGATGTCAGCCAGTGAGGCTGTGCGGGTAGAGCAAGAAACCAATGGGCGATTGAATCGCAAGATGCTGTGCCAGGACAGTTGGCAGGGCATTTGGCCTGAGTTGGTGGAGGCTCGGGCATGACATCCCTATCAACCATCTTTCCCAACGGCTTTGCGGTGGCCACAGAAAGCCAAGACCTAATCAACCCTGAAGCAGCTTTTAGATCTCACTGTGAGGCATCAGGCTTGCTGATCAAGGACATGATCGCCGATGGCGAGATCCACCGTGTGCCACATGTATCGAGCAAGAAGGGGGCGCTTGATGGCTGGTACATCTTGCACCTGTCGGGCAAGATCCCTGTGGGCATTGCCGGCTGCTGGAAAGAGCCTACGTTTGAATCAAAGTGGGTGGCTGACATTGGCCGGTCTATGTCGTTCACCGAGCGCTTTGAGCATGACAAGTGGGTCAATGACTTGAAGGCCAAGAAAGAAGCAGAGAAAATGGCCAGCCAGGCAGTGGCAGCAGAGCGTGCAGAGGATGAGGTGGGCACTTACGCTGATGCCAGCGACGATCACCCGTACTTGGTGAGAAAGCATGTTGGCGCCAACGGGATCAAGATTGATCGTGCTGGCCGTCTGGTTGTGCCGGTGATCAACCAGTCTGGCGAGATCCTGTCTTATCAGACCATTGACGCTGAAGGCAACAAACGGTTTCTCAAGGGCGGCAAAATCGAGGGCGGGTTTTATGAACTGCGCGGTAACCGAAAGATTGTGTTTGTGGGTGAGGGTTTTGCCACTTGTGCATCGATCCATGAGGCAACGGGTTACACGGTCATGGTGGCGTTTGATTGCGGCAACTTGGCCAAGGTAGCCAAGAGCGCCAAAGAGATGTTCCCAGGCAGCAAGATCATCATTGGCGCTGACAATGACCAGTTCACCGAAGGCAACCCTGGCGTGACCAAAGGCAGAGCAGCTGCGGCACTTGTGTTTGGCGAGATTGTTTACCCAAGTTTTGGTGATGCTGACATGGTGGACAACAAGCCAACAGATTGGAACGACCTGCACTGCCTGCAAGGACTGGATGCCGTGAAAGAACAAATCGAGCGTGTGGCAGGTCCAGTGCGGGAAAAACTGGCCTTTGAGTTCTCGCGCATTGACAGTTTGGAATTGTCAGAAATCAAGTGGATCGTTGACGATTACATTGAATCTGACAGCTTGGCCCAAGTGTTTGGAGATCCAGGCGGCGGTAAGAGTTTTGTCAGCATCGACATTGCCTGCTGTGTCTCAACCGGCACACCATGGCATGGCCATGAAGTACAGCGCGGCGCAGTGTTCTACATTGCCGGCGAGGGACACAACGGACTGGCTCGGCGCTTTAAGGCGTGGGAATTGGGCAACGGCATCAGCTTGGCCGGCGCACCACTGTTCAAAAGCCACCGTGCAGCGCAACTGTATGACGCAACAGAAGCAGCCATGGTTGCAGAGGCCATCAAGACCTTGGTCGCTGAGTGTGGCCACATCCCAGCCATGATTGTGATCGACACCTTGGCGCGGAACATGGGCGGGGACGAGAATTCAACCCAAGACATGAACTCGTTTATCCAACATTTGGATACGTATCTGCGCCAGGATTACAAGTGCTGTGTGCTGGTTGTTCACCACAGCGGCGCCATGGACAAGGACCGCAGTCGGGGATCTACAGCCCTTAAAGGCGCATTGGATGCTGAGTACAAATGCCAGTTGGACTCAGGCTCCAAGACCATCCAGTTTGAATCCAAAAAGATGAAGGACGCTGAGATGCCAGTAGCCAAGAATTTTCAGATCACCCAGGTTGATCTGCCTATTCTTGACAAGCACGGCCTGCCAGTCAAGGGCGCATACCTGACCAGCGTGGACATCTCGGGGCTGGTTAGTAGCGTGCAAAAGAAAACCTACCTGTCGCCCAACCAACGCAAGGCCATGGAATGTCTGGTCATGCTGGAAACCAAGCGACTGAAGGATCTGCAAACTCACCTGATCACATCAGACGAATGGCGCGAATCCATGAAAGAGCATGGCGTGGCACGCAATAGGTTTTGGGATGCGGCCAACGCACTGGTCACCAAAGGGATGGTGGTGCAGATCAATGACGGGTACAAAAGCAAAGCTGAAAATTTTGTATCTGATGAATAAGCTGACTCATAACTTACAATTAGCGTCCGGAAGCGTCCGGATGTGCTTAAAAAATAGGCAGAAAAAGCGTCCGGATTGTCCGGATTTGACCGAAAACGGACGCTTTCGGACGGACGGTCGTCCGGATTCAGCGTCCGGATCCGTCCGAAAGCGTCCGGAAGCGTCCGGACAAACATCGATTTATGCGTCCGTCCGTCCGGGTTATGTATATATACATAACCGGATCCGGACGCTAAATGTTCGGACGGTGGGCTGTTTGGACGATAGGATGTTTGGACTGAAGATGGTTTGTGGGTTTACACAAAGGGTTTGAAATGATTGAAGTGGAAATGGACATGAAGGTGGTTAGCGTGGCCAACGTCAGGATGCATTGGGCGGTGAAAGCGAAGTTGGCCAAGGATCATCGTAGGAAGGCATACAACGCGCTATGTGCTGTGGCAGCACCACCTGTGCCACCTGCAACGATTGTGCTCACTAGGGTGGCTCCACGGGCTTTGGATGGGGATAATTTGCAGTCTGGGTTTAAGGCGGTCAGGGATGGGGTGGCTGATTGGCTTGGTTTGGATGATGGACACCAGCTGCTGGACTGGCAGTATCGTCAGCGGTATGGTGGGGTTAAACAGTACAAGGTTGAGATTGAGGTGATAACATGATGGTGTGCGTGACTTGCAGTTGCCGCACTTTGGTTTTCGTAAGGGCTGTTAAGCCAGCATTCGAGGATGTCTCAGTAGGGATTTTCTGGCTTTCTCCCCTACCTCGATTAGACCAAATCGTAGCCCTTACATCTTTTGAAGGAGTTTACAAGTGACTCAAAACTTGGCGCCCGAAGTGGCAGAGAAAAGAAATGGTCCTGGCCGGCCTCTCATGTTTCCGCTAGAAAATCCAATTTGGACCGACATTATTGAGCAAGTGTCCAATGGCAAAAGTCTAAGCAGCACGCTTCGCGCACCTGGTATGCCCAGCTATTCGCTGGCCAGGCAAATGATCAAAAACAATTCAGAGTTTCGCGGCATGTACGAAAAGGCCATGGAAGATCGCGCTGATCGTTTGGCTGAAGAAATTATTGAACTAGCTGACCAAGAAATGCCAGAGCATTTGGAAGGACCACTCGCCAGCGCATGGGTACAACAAAAACGAATGCAGGTTGATGCCCGTAAATGGGTTGCCTCTAAACTGCACGCAAAACGCTATGGCGAACGACTGGATGTTTCTGTTACAGACACCCGAATAAGCGTGCGTGATGCCTTGAATGAAGCCAAGCAACGTGTGCTGACTGATGACAGCAATGTTGTTGACGTCCAAGCGAAGGCGGCTTGATTAGTGACTTTTGGTTATGTAATGGTGGTGGGTTTGTGCGAATTACGACAGAATTTTGTACGATTACGCGCACGCGCCCAACGCAAACACACACGCAGACGTATCAGGGTTAACCCTAACAAAAACACCGGTCTACTTAATACAACGTCTATTATGTTAAGTCGGAACAGGGTTATGCACAGGTTATACATGACGCATCGATGCCTGCCGCGGTTATCCACAGGATGCGATGAACAACTAGGGTTTGGCCCTGTGGATAACTGGCCCAGGCGGCTTGTGCCGGTCCAACTGGCCGGCCGGGGGAGGGGGTAGGGCCGGCGCGAAAGGGCCACAGGAACGGTAGCCCCGCGAACATTTTTATTTTTATTTTTTAAAAAATGATTTAACATCGCGCCATGCCCATCTACAACGCACTTGCCCAACAGAGCCAGAACGCGCTTGCAGCGCCTTATTTTGGCAACCCTAACATTCAGCGCCAAGGAGCTGCCGCAAGGCAATTGGCGCAGGCAAGGGATGTAAACACCCTGCCGGATCCGAGGACGTATGCCGCGGTGCAAGGTTTCTTGGGAACGGCGCCAGATCAAATGGGTTTTAGTGTGATGCATCCGGATTACCAGGGCATTCGCAATGTGGCCAACCCTGCATATAACTTGGGTTTGATGGCGCAAGTAGCGCCATTGCTGGCGCCGTTGACCAAGGGTTTGCCGGTTGGCATGGGCATTCAGGATTTGAGCAAAGCAGAGTTAAAGTTAATTAACTCTGAGGCTTTTCAAAAATTAAAAGGCCAAGAAAAAAACCAAGCGCTTGAGGCGTTTAGGGCCAAGCAAGATGGAACTGGTGTTGGCCGAAGCATGAAAGAGTTGAAAGCTGCTGTGGGCGGCGAAGAGGACATTGCCAAGTCGCTGTTGCAAAGTCCGGCGTTTAAGATTTCTGGCGTTGTGCCAAAGTCGGTGATTGATGATGCGATGATGACCAGGGGCCGCATGAGGGCGGAGCCGGCTACCACGCCTGGCCCGAAGGCAAGCGAAGCTGAATGGAAGGCATGGGGTGAAAAGCATGGCGCCAACATGACGTTGACGGAGCCGCAATCACTTGGCATTTCGGATTTGACATCTAAGCGTGAGGTCAAAATACCTGGTGGTTTGGAGGGTACGTTTACGATTCCGGACATGTTTTGGATGAAAGCGAACAACATTGATCCGGCATCGTTGCCAAAAAAGACGCATGATGAGTTGATGCAAAAATTGATCAGGACGCATGAAGTGCAAAATCCTGATCAGGTGGACATGTTTAACCGGTTAAATTTTGCGTTGTTGTCGCCGAATGCGCCGTTGACGCCGAATGAATTTTTGGCACAGCGCATGAGGTTGGTAAACCATAATGAGTTGCAGGCATTGGCCAGTAGGGTAAATGAGCCTGGTTTGTCGCAAACCGCGCAACGTCAAACTGGTGTGCAGGCAGCTGGCCGTGGTGGTATGGGTGTGCTGGGCACGGCTGATTTGGGAAATCAGGCAATGTTGGCCAAATTAATTTTGGACAAGCCTGAGATGTTTCAAATGGCGCCTGGGGAAACCATGCGTGATGTGACGATGCGGGTGATGAATCAGGTGCCTGGTTTGGGTCCAAAAACTGCTTCGCTTGGCACGCCGTGGTTGAATTTGGAGAAGGCTAATACAAGCGCGGTTGATTTGCACATGATTCGAAATTCGTATGAGCGCATGTTGGATGATCCGATTGTTGGCCAGGCTTTCCGTGATCGGATGGCTGGAAAGTTGAAGACGGACGCAACGACCGAAGCAATTTTGGGTAAGCCGGTTAAGGATGTTGAGAAGGCTGCGATTGATGTAATTGGTGGATCTTCTTTGTCAAAGACTTACCGCACAAAAACTGGTGAGCTTAATGACATTCCTGGTGTAGCCACACCGGAGAAATTGGCGTATGAGCCAAAGCAGTTGCAAGATTTCAACCCGTTTTATAAGCGAGTGGTGGATTATGTGGACGAATCCCGTGGTCCAAATCCAACAATTGAGTTGTTTCCAGAGCAATGGCGCAAGTGGGATGTGTACCGCCAGCGCTTGGAACCACATGAATTTGCTCACCCTGATTACCGGTTATTGCCGCGCCAGTCATGGACCGAAATGAAGGATTCGTTGACTGCGCACAAAAAAGCTGGTTATACGCAGGCAGACAATCCGGTTATGGCGCCATCTGATTGGCGTGAACTGTACTATGGTGCAGCAGCTGGCGCAGGTCCAGCCATTGGCATGAATTATGAGTTGCCTAATGCTTTGGCTCAACCGCCGGTTAATGCACTGCTTCAGCAACAGGCGCCAAATCCATAATGCAAACCACCATTTACAAACCTGAAGACGAGCAAGAGTTAATGGCCACACTGTGGTCACCAGCAATTGCGGACGATCCAGAGGCTTTTGTGCTGTTTGCTTTCCCTTGGGGCAAAGAAAACACGCCGCTGCACAACTTCAAGGGGCCGCGCAAATGGCAGCGCGAAGTGCTGCGAGAGATCACGGAACACATCAAGCGCCAAAAGGGGCTGGTTGATTTTGAAACCCTGCGCCATGCAGTCTCATCCGGTCGAGGCATTGGCAAGTCTGCTTTGGTCAGCTGGCTTACCATCTGGATGTTGTCCACGCGCATAGGATCAACAACCATTATTTCGGCCAACAGCGAAGCGCAGTTAAGAGCAGTGACCTGGGCTGAGATCACCAAATGGCTGGCCATGAGCATTAACAGCCACTGGTTTGAAGTCTCGGCCACCAAGGTAGCGCCCGCCAACTGGCTTACAGAACTGGTTGAAAAAGACTTGCGTAAGGGAACACGGTATTGGGCTGTAGAGGGCCGGCTGTGGTCGGCTGAGAATCCGGACTCTTACGCTGGTGTTCACAACCACGATGGTGTGATGGTAATTTTTGATGAGGCCAGCGGTATTGATGATGCCATTTGGGCGGTGACGGCTGGTTTTTTTACGGAGAACACGCCAAACCGGCTTTGGATGGCTTTCTCCAACCCACGGCGAAACACTGGTTATTTCTACGAATGCTTTAACAGCAAGCGAGATTTTTGGACCAACAAGGTTGTTGACGCACGCACCGTTGAGGGTACGGACAAGGCTGTTTATCAAAACATCATTGACGAGTACGGCCCAGAGTCCAGCCAGGCTCATGTGGAGGTTTATGGCATGTTCCCAAGCGAAGGTGATGACCAGTTCATCCCGGC
>Ga0209088_10000082_pt1 | contig 68716 bp, 34 predicted proteins | sample S_140625_EF_Meta_FD_187324 | JGI IMG/M metagenome (GOLD analysis project Ga0209088, IMG submission 187324) | Freshwater microbial communities from Lake Simoncouche, Canada to study carbon cycling - S_140625_EF_MetaG (SPAdes) (version 2) | ecosystem: Environmental > Aquatic > Freshwater > Lake ... | reverse complement strand
GCTGGGACTAGCGCTGGGGCTAGGGCTAGCTGACGGCGTTGGTTTTTCTTTTTTGTCTTTGCTGACATCCTTGGCGTCGTCCTTGTTCTTCATGCCCTCCTTGGCAGCCACATTCTTAAAATAGTTCACCTTTGAAACCATGAGGAAATTGGTTGCCAGAATGGCAATTAAAAACACGATGACCATGTTCTTTGTGAAAAAGGTGCTTAAATATGCAACAATGGCGAAAAACACGACCGCCTCAAAATTGCCCAGCATCAAATAGCCCAGCACGTTCACAACCGCAATCACGAGCATGATGTAGAGAACGTTCTTGTCCGTGGAGAGAGCGGTCGCGCCGGATTCGACGGATTTGAATCCACTCGACAATGAGCGAGAGAGACTTCGTAAATTGGAGTTCATTGGGTTTAATGGTTATGGTTATATTTTATATATATACATAAAATATTTTAATGGCTGTTGTGATTTTTTGCATTATATAAATGCGCAAATGTAATAAAGATTATAATTCATTCCATTTATTCATTGCATTCATTCATTATTGATTCATCATTATTGATGCAAGAACCGCTTCAGCTGGGTATATGCGAATTATACAATTCGCATTTGCACGGCCCTTGCCTGCCCCACGTTGCAGGGCATTATTTAATGACGTACGACATTCCATTGTCGGATTTTTATGACAACAGCTGCGCTGAATTCATTGCCGCATGTCCATATGCGAATGCGAATGATGTTCAACCACCCCGGCTTGAAATCGTGCAGACGGCGACAATGGAACCCGACGGCGAATGCGTGGCGGTCATCAAGACGTTCTGGATTCGGCTGCTACAACGCCGGTGGAAGCGCATCTTTGCTGACCGTCGACGACTCTTGGCACGTTTGCTTAAACCTTACGGTCTGTTAAAGAGAGAATGTGGCTTAAAATAATAAAATAATAACCCAATGATGCGGATTCACAGAAAATCTTCAATGTCATATGAAAATGATGAAGAAGATGATGACGAAGATGAAGATGAAACGCTGCTCGCATCATCCACATCCACATCCACATCCACATCTGGTTCTTGGTCTTGTGGTTGGTCTTGTTCACCTGAATCCATGTCATCCGAATCCATGTCATCCGAATCGGAATCGGAATCGCTCTCATTGAGTTGCATTTCTTCTAAACTCTTTATTTTATCATGAATTTCTCTCATTTCATGTTGAATCAATTTCAAATCGGTGTTGTTGTTTTTATATGCATCGCAGTAGTCGCACATCTCCGTGAAATATTCGGCTTCCCTTCTTTTTCGATTCAATATCTCTCTGCATGCGCGTTGGTATTTGCGAAAAATGGGGCGAAGCAGTGCATTGCTCTTCATTGCGGTGCGAAGGCGCGCTGCATTTTGGAACAGCTCCTGCAGTATTTCATCCCGCTCTTGAAGCATTTGGATTCCCCTTACATCATCCTTTGCAATTCCGCAACCGTCGCATGCTAATCCGTGCGGGTATGCTGCATTGTTTCCACCGTTGTGCATTGCACAGAACTATATTGTATTTGATGTGTTATATAAAATATTGGATATAAATATATTAAGCACAACGCAACAAACTCTAATACACACCATGACCACTTCTACGAACACCTCCATTCAAGTGCCAGCGCCAGCGCAAGTGCCAGCGCCAGCGCAAGAAAAAGAGCCCAAGGACCTCCTCCTGACCGAAAGCCACGACCGATATGTGCTGTTTCCCATTAAAGACAACGACATATGGAACATGTATAAAAAACAGGTGGACTGCTTTTGGCGTGCCGAAGAGATTGACCTCTCGCACGATGCACCGCACTGGAACAACGTCCTGACCGAGGACGAACGCTACTTCATTTCCATGATTCTGGCCTTTTTTGCGGCCAGCGACGGCATCGTGCTGGAGAATTTGGCGATGCGGTTCATGACGGACGTGCAGCTGGCCGAAGCCCGCGCATTTTACGGGTTTCAAATTGCGATGGAAAACATACATTCGCAGGTGTACAGCATGCTGATTGACAGCTACATCAAGGACGAGGCCCGCCGGCACCAGCTGTTTCACGCCATGGACCAGTTTGAGTGCATTAAAAAAAAGGCGGAGTGGGCGCAGCGCTGGATCCACGACAAGCGCAGCTCGTTCCAAACGCGCCTCATTGCTTTCGCGTGCGTGGAAGGCATCTTTTTTTCGGGCGCGTTCTGCTCCATCTTCTGGCTGAAGAAGCGCGGTTTGCTGCCGGGCTTGACGTTCAGCAACGAGCTCATTTCGCGCGACGAGGCGCTGCACACCGAGTTTGCGGTGCTGCTGTACAACAAGCTGAGCCGGCGCACGCAGAAGGCGCGCGTTGCCGAAATCGTGCGTGAAGCGGTGGCCATCGAGAGCGAGTTCATTTGCGAAGCGCTGCCGTGCCGACTGATTGGCATGAATGCGAAGCTGATGACGCAGTACATTGAATACGTGGCGGACCGGCTCATGGTGCAGCTGGGATACGACAAGCTGTACGGGTCCGCAAACCCGTTCGATTTCATGGAAATGATAAGCCTGCCGTCCGTGTGCAACTTCTTTGAAAAGAAGGTGAGCGAATACGCGCTGGCCGAAAAGACGAAGACGGACGACATCTTCGACATGAATGCCGCATTTTAATTACCATTGTTTTACCCTCTGCCTTTTTACCATTTCATGTGCACGTCGGTTGGAATCAGGAAGCCGATGGCATTCATGATTCGATTTTGCAAAAGGATGAAGAGCGTGAAAACCACAAACAAGCCGCCAGTTCGCATGGTCATTGTGCGGTCATAAATCACGCACCCAATCCATGTCAAAAATGCCAGCCAGTAGACCAATTTGACGTAGTATTCAATGCCATTGATGGTCTTGACCTGTTGCGCGGTGTAGTGCGTTTTGCGTTCCAACAAATTCAATTCATTTGTTGCATCGTCGTTCTGCGTCGCGATGGCATTCAAGCTATTGGTTGTCAGTTTATTGCTGGTCTGCAACGTTGCGCCGGTTTCCGCCTGCTGCGAGATGATGTCAATCTTGTTGGACGTGGTTTTATACCAGTCCTCAAATTGTTGGGTCAGTTTGGCCTTTTCTTCCTCGCCGTTTTGTGTGTACCGGCTCTTTAACGCTTCATTGGCGCCATTTTGACCTTTGGAAAGCACCAAATAGTTTTGCAATGCGACGTCGGCCTTCTTGGGAGCATTCTTTTCATTCAGCACCGCCGCATTGTATTCATTCTGCGCATTTGTGATTTGTAATTGCGTGTAGCAGTCGGTTCCTTTTGCGCATGATAAATCTGCACTGCTAATCATTTGGTTCATTTGATTCATGAGTTGGGCTTGCTGCAACTTCATGGTTTGTGCGGCAGCTGCAATGGATGAGGTGGCATCTGCGGGGGTTGCTGCCGAGGGTGCTACGGTGGTCATATTGTTATGCGATGTATGTTATGTATGTGGTATGTGTTGTGTATTGTGTGTTATGTGTTATGTATTGTGTATTATATTTATGAAATAAAAAAATATAATGCATTATCATTTATTGTCATTTGGCCCATGGACCATGTGCCATGAACCACTTCATTCGCCCACTTCGTTTGCCCACTTCATTCGCCCACTTCGTTTGCCCACTTCATTCGCCCACTTCATTCGCCCCCTTCTTCTGCGGTTTCTTCTTGGTCGTCGTCGTAAATGATGGCCACATTGCGCCACACGCCGTTCGTGTATTTGCCGAACTTCTTGTCCATGTATTCATACACCTCGGCACCCTTGGGCACATCGCGTCCGTGCCCGCGCACATACCACTGTTTGAACGTTTCATACAACTCTGTCTTCTTAATGCCGCGACCGCCTTGCTGCATCTTAATCTTGTCGCGCGCAAATTCCGCCAGGTAGTCCTGCCCGAGACGGTATTTTTGGCTGCTGGCCGTCACCATGCTGCACGGCTTCACGAGGCCGTTGGTTTTGAAGACGTGCTCCACCAGCATGGACATGAACGTGGGAGCCCAGCGTTTCAGCTTCTCGTCCAGCATCCGGTCAATCTTGAACTGGTACGGATTGTCCACATCGCCCTGTGGGTTCGGTTCGTCGCAGAATTTGGACATGAAGTCCACCTTCTGAATGCGGCGCCAGGTGCCGTCGTCGTTGCTCTTGATTTCAAACATGGTGTTCGTGCACACCACCAGCTTGAACTGCGGGATGAAGGTGACCATGTCCTTGTATAGCGCGCGACCCTGCAGCGGGTCCCCGGCCGACACCTCCTTCAACACACCCTCGTTGATTTGGTCGCCCTTGGAGGGCTCCTGCATTACGGCATATCGGATGCCCATGAGCTGCGCAATTTCCGACGACGTGCCGCCAATCCCGTTTCGCTTGTTCGTGATGAGCGTGATGGGCACGGTGGCCTTGTATTCGCCGAAGCAGCGCGACATGAGTTCGGTCAGCTTGGATTTACCGTTGCTGCCCGCACCCACGTAAATCTGAAACGTCTGCTCGCGATTGACGCCAATCAAACAGGACGCCAGATGGTCCCACATGTAGGTGCGCAATTCCTCCAACGGAAACAGCTGCGCCATGAAGTCGTTGATTTCGGCAATCATGCTGGCGTGTTTTGCGCGGTCCAGCGGCACGTAGTCAATGTTGGTGCACTTGCTGATGTTGTCATCGGGCTGACCGCGACGGAAGCGCTTCTCCGAGAAATCCACGACGCCGTTGCTGAAGCACATGAGGTATGCGTTGGTGTCCAGCGTGTCCACGAAGTTCTTGTCGTAAAACAGCTCGCGCGCCTCCTTCATGATGTTGTTCTTGAACGTGGTGGTCTTCAGCCGCATGCAGATTTCCGTGTATTTCTCGGCCCGCATGCTCTTGTCCTTCCACTCGTCGCTGCCAGGGTCTTGCTGGTTCATGAGCGACGTGTTCTCGATTTGCTTGGTGTGATACATGGTGTAAATGTCCTTGGAAATCATGAGGCGCAGCGCATTGCCGGAATCGCACTCCTCCCAGCGCTGCCCGTTGAACGAAAACCAGGCGTTGTTTTTGATGCTGACGCACACGAATTTGTCCTTGGCGTAATTGAACACCACGTGCGCCAAATCCACGTCGGTCGCCTCCTTCGTCTTCATGGTCTCTTCCATGTAGTACTCGTTCGTCTTGCGGCGAATGTCTTCGTAGGCCTCGCGCGCATCGGTCTTGGCCCAAAACATGATGGAGCGCTTTGTCAAGCACCGCCCATCCGCCGGCGTGTTCATTCCGAACTGCTGCCACTTGTCGTAGAACTCGATGATCATGCTGTATGCAAATTTGGTGGATTTGGCACTGAACGCCATCCACGTTAGGAACAGGTGCGGGCTCGTGTTGCGCAGCGCCCATCCCACGCGAATCCACTTCGGCTCCGAATCATAGTATGCAGCCGGCAAGCACATGGTGTATTCGTGCGTTTCGCGCAGCTCGTATGCACGCTGTTCAATGGACGAATACATCTGTTCGATGGCCGCATTCAACTTCGCCTCGTCCGTGATGTCCGAGAGTTGAATGATTTCCACGTGCGGAGGCTGGAACACGACTTTCTTTTCACCCGCAGCAGAGTCATCATCCGCCCCGGTGGCAACAGCAGCAGTGGGCGCCTTCACGCGGCGCGGTTTGGGACCGGCGATGGATTGTTTCATGGCGGTGTGCTCATCTTTGACCGCTTCTGCGATTTCAAAGCCGGAATGATAGGCATACTGTGCTGTCAGCAGCTGGAAATTCACGCGCACGTCAAAGATGGACACGCTTCTTTCGTGAAATCCCAGGGTGCATTCCTCGTCCAGGCTCATGACATACCAGTACTTCAACACATAGGCTTGGTGCCCGGGCTTGCGCGAACCATACAGCTGCCAGTTTGTCGTGCCGCGCACAATGCCTTCGTCCAACACGTCCTCCCATGAATTGGTCAGGGGCAAATCCCCCCAAATGGTCGGCATCTGCGTCAACAGACGCTTGCGCAACATCATTTGCAGCGCACGGTCCATCTTCATGCCGATGAGGATGTGCACGCCGTCCTTGGTGGTGTCCTCCAGCAAATTCACGTCCGGCTTTTCAAACACGAAGATGGGCAACAGCGTGCCAGGAGCAAGCACCACCATGTCGGACAACTGGTCAATGATGGTTTCCACCAAATTGGAAATGTGCTCCTTCGTGTGCTGACGGCTTTCCACCGCCGGAGCATAGCGCTCGTCAATGTCGATTAGACCGGGGCCGTTGTCGACCAGCTGTTTCTCGGTCAAGAATTCATGACGACCCTGCATGAACACATGGTCCGTGTATTTTTTGTAAAATTCGCCAATGTCTTCCGATTTCACCGTGTATGTTCCTCCCGATATGCCCAATTTTTCGCTACCAATGCGCGTGTGCGTGTGTTGCTCACCTTTTTTCGAATACCTCTGTTTAATGAACGCGTCAAACGCGGTCGCCGACTGTTTTGATGCGGATGCCTTTGATGCCATGTATTTGATGATTTGATTGGAGGATGGATGTGATGAATACCGCGAATTGAATTGGATGGATTGAGTTCGGGTTTCGGGATTTGTTGATACACTGTGTCGACATTTTTTTATTTCAATTTTTCGCTTAATGTTGTAAAAAATCGAATCCCCTCAAAACCGCATTTCTCATTTTATCGAAAAATGTTTTATTGAAAAATCGACATAAAACATAATTGGTGTGTATATGTATTTGTATATTTGTGTTCGCATTCATGCAACATTCGACCCCTCCTTTGCCGGTCGTGTCGCCAGCGCCGCCAGCACCCGTCTTCATTCCCAAAGACACGATGTTGCGACTGTTGAAAGACGTGCGGGAAATCATGACGGCGCATATTCCTGGCATATACTACAAACACAGTGAAACCGACATGCTGTGCGGGTACGCTTTAATAATTGGGCCCGAAGATTCCTTGTATGACGGCGGCTACTACTTTTACAAATTCAAATTTCCACCCGATTACCCGCACTCCCCGCCAGTGGTGGAGTTTTTAACGAACGACGGCACCACTCGCATGCACCCCAACATGTATAAAAATAGGAGAATGTGCGTGAGCATTTTGAACACGTGGCGCGGAGACCAGTGGACCGGGTGCCAGACCATCAAATCCGTGCTGTTGACCGTCATGTCGCTCCTGGACAGCAAGCCGCTGCTGAATGAACCCGGCATCACTGCAACCAATCCCGATTTTGCCACGTACCATCAAATCATTCAGTATAAAAACTACGAATTCTGCATGCTGCATCTGGTGCAATCGTTGGCCGCGTTCAAACAGGTCATCGCGGACATCGAATTCCACGAGCAGTTTTACGAGCACATGTGTGCCGCGTTTCGCAAATCGCATTTGCGGTATTCGGCCGCCATAGATGCGCTCCTTTTAAAGCATCCGCAACCCGAATTGTTGCGAACCACGAACGTGTATCAAATGACCGTGGTCGTCAATTATCCCGAGTTGAAGGCCGCGTTTCAAAAACGGGTCCTGGATGCATAAGGGATTTACGCAATTGTTTAATTTAAAAATTGAATTAAATAATACGATGTTATTCTATATTAACACTCGGACTCTATCACAACCAATCCAATCAACAGAATGCATTTTTGCACCAACTGCGGCAACATGTATTATATCCGCCTGACGGACACGAATGGAATCGTGTATTATTGTCGCAATTGCGGAACGGAGGACGACACCATAACCAGCGACAATGTGGTGGTTTCACACACGTTCCTGAAATCGAACAAGAATCAGTACGCGCACGTTGTTAACAAATACACCAAGCTGGACCCCACCCTGCCGCGAATCAGCACCATTCTGTGCCCCAACACCGAGTGCCCGTGCAATCGCAACCACAATGCCACCCAGTATGCGGACCGGGCTGCAATTGTGGGAGTAGAAGAAGAAGCGACTGGCGGTGCTGCTGCGACTGCTGCCACTGGTCCTTTAGATGCGTCGGAGCCGCGCGAGGTCATTTATCTGCGTTATGATGACATCAACATGAAGTACATTTACTTGTGCGCCGTGTGCAACACCATTTGGAACACGGAACACATTTAGACAAATTAAATATTGTGGTATTTTATAAAATGAGTTTTTATAAACACTACTATGTTAAGATGGCTAAAGATGCCCCATACACTAGGGCATGGCCAGACGTGTTGAATGCATTACAAGACCCTTGCGCATTCCAGAACCCACGCCCAGGTTCCAATTGTCCCCCAAATGCATATCAAAATGCTCCAATTAAATTTAAAAATACTAGTGCTGATGCGGCAGGTGATTGGACGGCGGAAATCAACATTAATGGGGATGATTATATGATTTTAGGAACCAACGACAATGTCGATATAAAAAGTTATAACCATAGGTTTACAGCCGAACGATATAACAGTCAATATCAACCTAATCAACTCAACGAAGCGGCAGCAGCGGTAGCAGCGGCATCAGGGAACGTTGGCACGTATGAAGAGCAACTTGCGGCAGCACGTGCAGCAGGGGACCTTAAAACACAATGGGAATTGATGGGTAAATTCCGAAATGCGTTTAAAAACACTAAACCCACTCAACCCACTGGTGGTTCAAAAAAAAAACGTGGAACAAAACGACGCCGTCATCTTCGCAAGGCTTCACGTCGCAGCACTAGCAAGAAATGATGCAATGAACCATGAACCATGAACCATGAACCATGAAACATGAAACAAAAGATTCATTTTTTTATATTTCGTAAAAAATTGAATAAAGACATCGCGACAAATATATGTATTACATCGAATACAGAACACAGAACCCATAATGGCAGCAGCACCCAATTCATTCTCCATAACTGCCCTGCAGATTGCAGACCCCGACGCGTTTCGCAGCAAGGTTCGTGCCAAGTTGACCGAACGATTTATTAACACGATGAATGAAAATATGAATCCAGATGCGGCTGCAAACATGGCACTCAACTTGGAACGCGGCATCTACAACTACACGCTGCGCGAATCCGACACCAAAAACATCGTGAAAAAATGGGACAACGGCTATTTCGTGCAGATTTATGCCGACCGCCTGCGCACCGTGTGCATCAACATGGGCAGCGGACACGTGATTCAGCTACTGACAACCAAACAAATTAAAGCGCATGAGCTGGCGTTCATGTCGCATCAGGACATGAATCCCGACAAATGGATTACATTGATTAAGGCGAAGCAGCTACGCGACAAGCACAAATACGAAACCAAGGTGGAGGCTTCCACCGACAACTTCACCTGCCCGAACTCCAAGTGTCGGTCCACCAAATGCACCTACTACCAGCTGCAAACGCGTTCGGCCGATGAGCCCATGACCACCTTTGTGACCTGCATTGATTGCGGAAAACGCTGGAAGTGTTAATGAGTGTATGAAACATGACTAATGAACTTAAGAAACATTTAGGCAAAACTAAACTAACCACTAAACTAAACTAAGCCACTAACCTAAAAATAAATTAAGGCATTTGAAAATATTTTTTTCTCTGCATACGTTATAATCAATCTCACTCATCAAAATGGCTCACACTCTTAAAGGCGGTCGTCGCCGTAAATCCCACCGCGGTGGTCGCAAGTCCCGCAAGGCTTGCCGTCGCAGCCGTCGTCACTAAATTATTTTGTATTAGTTTAATTTATTGATTCATTATTTCCATGGATTTCACCATGCAAATAAAAAACATTTATTTGGTTCATTTTTGTTTCATTTTGGTCATTAACATTTTGTTTGATTTAGCAAAACCACACATCCACAATCAAATGAGTTCCAGGTCTGCCACGCGCCAGTACTCCGATTTGCCGCCAGGCAGCGGTCGGCGTATGATGAAGGGCAGCGCCTTTTGCTGCAATTCCAGCTGCGCAATCAAGTACCCATCGATGATTTTTTTGTCCACGGGAATCATGGGTTGAGCGCCTTGGTTCAATTGTTTAGCACGCTGACCCAGAATGCGCGTTTTCTCGTATTTGGTAAGGAACGGCATCGTCTTGTGCATGACGTCAATGATGACGCCGTCGGTGTTTCGCACCACGCGTGCAAGGGCGTTGACTTCGGCGTTGTTCAAATGCAGCATCTCATGATGATGCGACGCGATGTAATTCTCGTGCATGTCCGTCTCGAATTTGCGCAAATAATTGTTGCCATCATCGATGTCGTCGTCATCTTCATAGGAATCATCACTGTCTCCGCCTCCTTCCGCATGTTCAAGGTCGTCGTATGAATTTTGCAGTGTCGTTATGTCATGCAGCGTTGCTTTGCCTTTAGGAGGTTTGGATGATGCCAATGCCCGCTTGCTGGCAATCGTTGCCTTCTTTTTCGCATCCGAATTTGCAGCCATGGATGCTGCAGTGGCCACCTTTTTTGCAAGCATTGCCGGCGTCTCAACTGCCGCGTCAATGTCCGCAAATTCGTCGTCGTCATCATCTTCATCATCGTCATCCTCTTCGTCTTCATCCTCCATTCCTGTGCCAACGGATTCGGTGGCATCAGTGTCAGTTTCCGTGTGGCTGGTGTCCGCATCTGACCCCTCATCTTCTTCCAAGTCCTGTTTGGCATTGGATTTGGAACCACCACTACCCTCAAGGGGCGCGGCACCTTCATCATCATCATCATCGCCACCCTTCTGGCGATGCAATCCCAATTTATAAATGTGTTGCATCATGCTCGCTGGTTCGCCTTTGTGCATCATATAATGTCGCAATGATATGGATTGACAGAGTGGTTGATACTATATTATAACTAAATATACTTTAATATCTTTCAATTTTTAATTTTATTCCAGAGAGGACATGTCAATTAAACATTTTCTCTCGATTGGATTGGGATTGGCAGTTGATAACCAGGCCTGCATGAACGAGGCGCTTGATGCAGTTGTTTGTGTGTTCGGCGTTGAGGATGCAGCGGTAATGCGACGCTTGGGCGCGCGGTGCTCATACCCCTGCGGGTTGCTGCGTTCCTGCACAATGGTCTGCCACAGGCCATCCAACACCCCGATGGCGTGCTGAAACCACAGCTTGTTTCGCAGCACCAAAACGCAGCTCATCTTTTCCAAGCGCCAACGGATGGTCTTCATCCACATGTGGGCCTGATTGCGCTCCATGGCTTCGTTGAACCACGCCTCTGAAACCGAACGGGGGCATTCAATCGGCTCGTATTCATAGTGCGGTTTGCCGTTCTTCATGAAATAAATGATTGTGCCGGTCAACAATGCATCATTGTTCTCGTTGTTATCGTTCTCGTTGCCATAGCCGTCTTCCCCTTCTTCCGAAAACTGCGTCTCCAAAAAATCGCACTCATTCAAATCGGCCACCTCCATCTGCAGCTGCATTTGAATCCAGTACTCCTTTTTCGGAATGCCCGTGATGTCGCGATTCACGATGTTCTTAATTTCCACCATGCGCCCGTACAGCGGCGAAGCGGGGTCCACATTGATGCCGTCCGGCGACGCGCCCAAAAATGCATGCGCATCGTGCTGCAGGCAGCCGAAATCCGCCACTTTCGTTTTATACATGTGCTCGTATATCATGCGCGACACCGGTTCGTATTTTTGCCCCCAATGCATCGGCGACGACGTGTTCACGTATTCCTTTTCTGGGGCGGAACCCAGTTGCAACGGCTTGCACTTCTCGTACACCAGCTGATTAATGCACGACGGACTCTCAAACGCCTTCCACGCATTGCTGGCTGTCAGCAGATTGTGTCGGAACTTGTACCAGTCGGGCGTGCGCTGGTCGGGCTGCGGCTTGGCCCGAATGTGGGCCAGCTTTGCATCAATTACTGCCACATTCGGCGGTTTCCGTATGAAGGTGCTGCCGCATTCGCGCGCTGGGACAATCCATTTGAAATACTGGGCCTCGCAGAACCGGCACAGCGCATCCGCCTCCAGGTCCATCGTGGCGGAGAATTCAAATGCTTGCGTGCCCTCGAAATACTCGTGCAGCACGTCGCGCACCGTTTCGTGGAAATCGGGGGCGCTAAATGAAAGCGGGTTGGCGCAAATGTAGGCGTCCAGATGCTGCATCATGTCCTCGATGATGAGCAACATGTCTTCATCTCCAAATTGTTCAAAGAGATTAGAGAGATATTCCTGGTGTAAATCAATTTGTTGGCCCCACTCCGCATTTATTGCGCGCAGGGCATCCAATACATGGGACCATTCATTGTCCATGATGCAACTTGTATGTTGCAGCATTGCAGTTAAACTATATTAAAGAAACACATTTATATAGTTATTTTATACTCTTTTCGTTTGGCAAAGATGCAATGTGGAGTATGCCAATAATAACGCGGATGTTATGTTGGAGGACCAGCACCAACGCGACCCAAATGTTGGGTTCATGTAATTTATGCAAAATGTCGCCATAATCGGTGCTATGATTAACCATTTTACGATGCTGTTTGACGGCATTCCAATGACGATGGGGGACAACAAAAATATCATGAATGAAATGCGAATCACTTTTTTTAATTCAACCCCACACCAGTGCAAGTAACCGTCTTTGTGAGGCAGTGTGCACGCATTTGCATTATTGCAGTGCTTGAATATCCAAGTGCCTATTATGCCGGGCACAAATATTGATAGTCCGTATTCATAGTACTTGTTGCTCCAACCAAACATGTATTTTACCCCGAAGTAACTAACTAAAAGTTCGGATGTTAACACCAATATTGTGACATATCGTGATATGATGGTGTTTAATAACCGGTTGTTGTGTGCGATGCTCCACCATAACCCGGCATCTACGAGTTGCATGAGCGAAAAGGTGAAAACGAAGATGGCTGCAAAATACACTTCTTTTGTTTTGCACAGTGTCGCAGATGCTGCCACGCATATGAGTGAAAACACAAATGTTGAAATTGATGTTTCAATGCTTTTACACATTTAACGGTGGTATTTAATATATATATTTATTTTTTATGGGGGTTTGTTCAAAACATTTAGGGCTTTCATAAAATATTCACATAATGCATAATACATAATACAATTGGTGATTGAATGCAGAATTCGAAATCCGATGGTAATGGAATGTCATGGCTTTACCACCTTATTTGGATAATTCCCGTCATTGGTGTAATTTTATTCCACTACGAGGGGGGAGTGGGATGGTTTGGTTCCATATTTTTTACATTGGCTCTAGTGGGTACACTATTTAGATTTATTGCTGAGGGTGGGATACCTGACATGGGTGGGTCATCGGCTCCAAAACCATACAATCCGATAAAGCCACAATACCAGGCACCACAATACACTCCGCCACAACAACTGAATGGAGGGAAAAAGCATGGGAAAAAGAGGAAATGAAACATACTGAAAATAATATAATGAATGTGTATTGCAATACATTATAATGACTGAAACAACAAAACATGTCGTGTGCATTGAAGGCAAGCGAAATGTCGATAAGCTGTTGAATAAGGATAAGCCGAAACGTGCTCGCACGCTGAAATGGACAATCGATGACGCCTTTTTTGATTACAACAAGCAGATGGAAGTATTGCGACGCTTAATTGCAGATGACCCTGCTTTAGAAGAGAGAAAATTCTTCATAAAAGAAATAAAGAATAAGCTGGATGGATATTCACGCCAAGATACTGAAAATGATATGAAGGATTTATCCGCGTTTATCTCTCTAAATGCAACCATTGAACTGTTATTGGTCGGCAAATTAAGATGTGCGTACTGTCGCGAATGCTGCGAGCTCATCTACAAGGACGTCATGGCACCGCGTCAATGGACTTTAGACCGCGTGGACAATGACCGGGGACACAATGACGGCAATGTGGTTCTGGCATGTTTGGTTTGTAATTTGCAACGGCGCACCATGGATGCTGAGAGATTCAAATTCGGGAAACAGCTGCGCATTGTCAAGGGGTTTTAACCGCTTTTCTTAGTTCGATTGTTGTGCTTAGCGCTTTGCTTGGCGCTTCTACTTCGTTTGTGCTTGGCGCTTCTACTTCGTTTGTGCTTAGTGCGCTTATTGCGCTTAGCGCTTTTCTTAGCGCCGCCAGATTTTGGAGAAGCCTTTGGCGAAGAAGCTTTTGGCGAAGAAGCCTTTGGCGAAGAAGCCTTTGGCGAAGCTTTGGGACCACGTTTAACCATTTTTATTAAATCCCAATTTGCATATTCCAAATCATTCATCCATCCCAACTCAAAAATTAAGGTTTTTAAGAATGCAGCCTTTTCATGTTGTTCTGGGGTGCACTCATCCTTCGTTTCAGGAAATTGACGAACCGCATTCAAAACCGCTTGAACATATTCTCTGATAGTCATCGTTGTTGGCAATTCAGGGAATAATTTTTTGCCAGCGACTTCAATCAATTTTTTACGGGATGTATTATCAATCGGCGTGTTGATGATGCCTTCATTGTGTGCCACATTCGCGTCATGCCATTTTGTTTTATAACCGAAATGATTGTACCACGACTGCCCGGTTGTTAATATTTTCAGTTGAGCCAAACTGATGGACACATCACATATCCTTACATTTGAAGCATCCATCAATGTTATGTATTCCACGAATGGAATGGATTCTGCCAATCGGTCAATCAGTCGCATCAATGAGGCACCCTTGCGTTCATCGCCTTGGCATTTGAATACACTGGAAACCTTCAATATTCTGGGCTTGGTTCTATTTTCAAGTTTAATGAATGGCATTTGGTTATCGTCCGTGGGGTCGTCAACCATGAATTCAAAATCCAAACATGTTTTGCCACCATGTAATATTTCATATTTATCGGAACTAAAAGCCTTTCTGACGGTGAAGTTAGAACCAAAAAATTCAATGACACGTTCTCTTATAATTGGATGTTGCATTTACTTGCACATTATTTGCATGCATTATGATGAGATAAAAAGTTTTCAAGGGGGGGGGGTCATTCATTTCATGTTGACGACCTTCCATTGTTTCGTTTTACGAAATGAATGACAATCATGCAGCAAACAAATGCAACAATCATAATTGTGTAGAAGATAACTTCGGCGACCATGGAGTATGGATGCAATCAGTGATTGTTGCCAGATGTGGACGCAGTCAAAATCAATTTTCATGGAAAATATAGAATTTATTGCCTGGAGTTCCCTCCCATGCATTTGTCCGCGGATTAAACCACTCCGTTGATTTTGTTTCGGTGGTGGTATATGTGCCGACCTTAATGTATTCGTTGCCTTGTCCATTTGATTTTAACTGGTAGACGTCATTGGGCAAGTATGCATCCGGAATACGGCTGTGTGTGCAAATGAATCGCTTGATGCCATCACTGAACACGATTTCTTTCATGTCCGCAGTTTCCATTCGTCCGCGATTGTCATAAAACGTGATTTGTTGCATGGACTATTGCATTCATAATGACCATTGTGTTTAACCTGATAAAACTAAAAAACATTTTTTACTTTTTTTAGTTTTGATTTACATGTGATGAATAGGACACAAAGGAGGGCTTACGGGAACCTGGGTTCCCGTTTAGAGTTCCCCGCGCACAAACATGGCGATGATTTCCGGCATCGCTGCATTGAATCCCGCCAAGTTCAACGTGTTGCGGTCATTCGGGTCGGCAATCGTCAAGCAATTGGCGGTCATCCCCACCACAATCAGCTTCGCATCCGGTTTGTTCGCGTGCTTGCGGTAGTTCTCCAGCGCAACCTGGGGATGAATCGGACCCGCGAACGTCTCGCTGTCGGTCATGATGATGAACACATCAACATCCAGGTTTTCTTGAATTGCGCGGCGCATGGGAAGCGAGCAATCGGTGGCACCGAACGGCGTATGGGTTGCAGTGATGAACTGCTCCAGTGTCATGCCGTGCCTCACATACGGGTCAAAGTTGTAGAACCCTGCACCCGGCACTTGGGCCGCACTGAAGCCGCGCACGTAGACATGAGGTTCGGTTTCGTAAAGCACGAGTGCCAGCGCAGCCGACGCCTGCCTGCAACTGATGGCAGGACATCCCATGCACGGGCAGTCCATGCTTCCACTCACATCCAGTGCGGCCATGTAGCGTTTGCCGGTGGGGGGCACGTTCTTGAATGAACGCAGGAAGGTGTTCGTGAGTTGGTCCCACACCCGCGGCGACACCGTCCAGGACAGCGTACCCTTCAATGCCTTTCCCATGCCGTAGATTCGCGAGGCAACCAACACCTTGAACGGATGAATGCGCGACCGCTGAATGTCCTCCTCGGACGACAGGCGCGTGCAGACGGTGTTCGTGTTTTCTTGACCCATGAAATTGGGCAGCGACGACAGCTTCCCCAGATTGCGAGTCAGAGCCTCCAGCGGCATGCCGGTCTGCTTGCCATTGGCGCCTTTTGACATGAGCAATTCCTTCCAAATGTCAGAACTGTTCAGCAAATGCGTGGGAATCTGCTCACGCACCAGGCCGTGGTCCCGCACCAGCTTGATGGCCTTGTAGAGGTCGGACACGCTCGTGGTGCAGGCCTCCATCTCCATGATGGCAGACAGGTACACGGCGACATCAATGAGGTCGCGCGAAACGGGGGTGGATGATGCTGCTTCTGCGGTTGCTGCTTCTGCGGATGTTGAATCCTGGTCTGAGACCACGATGAAGTTGTTTTCGTGGTCGCCCGTCTTGCGAATCGGTTTGTTCGGGTCGCACTGCCACACACCGCCCACGATGAATTTGAAGTCGTGCGTTCCAATCGGCAGTTCCAGCGAAATCGAGAACCCGCCTGTTTGAACCCGGCGCATGAACATGCGCTTCCATCCAAATGCCGATGTCGCAATTTGAACGCTGGCAACCTCTTGTGTCGCTGTCGGTGCTGTCGCTGTCGGTGCTGTCGCTTGGAATTTGATTGTTTTCTTGATTTTCTTTGCTTCGACTGGTGCTGGTCCAAACACGCTTTGAATCACCGCCTTGAATCCGGCCACCACCCCTTTTTTTGGGTCCTTTGTTGGGATTGATGCTGGAATTGATGCGAGTGATTTTGTTGACTTGTTTGAGATGGGAATCGGCGTCTCTAGGAGCTGCATGGCTCGCTCGTGGGTTTTCGCGGCAGCAATGTCGGTCAACAGTTTGCGAATGAAATCCTTTTCTCCCTTAGCACACGCGAACACGTACTTGAAGACCAGCTGTGCACCGAAGTCCTTCAACGTCGCGGGATTGATGTGCAACATGCGCAGCAAGTCCTCCTGGCGCCATCCTTCGCGGTTCTTGTACTTGGTCACTGCCGTTGCCAGCTCAAGCCCACGCCGACTGGTGTAGAACTTGCTGAGCGCTTTTCGAAATCCACTTCCCCAGCCCTTGCCTTTCTCCTTTCCAGGCTTGCATTGAGACAGGTCCGACACGTAGCCAGACAGCATGAACGCGTGTGTCGGAATGCGCACACATTTGGGAACCAGCGCCAGTGCCATGGCCTTTTTCTGAGTGGTGGGGGCAAACACGATGGCTGCAGCAAGGGACAGCAGGGTCGGCTCTTGGCGCGCAGCAAGGCCTTCGACAGAGATTTTTTCCAGCATTTCGCACAACGTCCTGAAATCACCTGTGCGGATGATTCGGAGGACGGACGTGTGGCACTCGGTGGACACCTCTTCGCTGGCCTGGTAGTAATTGCCATTGTCCTTGGCGCCCATGATCAGGTAGCGATTGGCGTGTTCCAAGTCGGACAACTTCCACACAAACCCGCCGGCATGGTTTGCCACTTGGTCAATGTCAATTTTGCACGATTGGGGAACTGTCGCGCGACCAGCGCCGAGTTGCGACGTCATTGTTCCAGCCGCTTTGGCCGCACGTTTTTTCTTGTTGGCGCGTTTTTTCTTGTTTTTGCCAGCATTCTTTCCAGGACCAGATGCAGGTTGAGAATGAACAGGAGCGGATTGCATTGAGCGAATCATTGTTTGGATTGACGGGGATTGGTGTGTTGGAGAAAACTGTTGAAAGATTGACAAAAATGGACAACCTTTCAATTTTTTTGGTTATTTGAATTAAAACGCATTCTCTTTAAATGCCTTTTAAATAGTGTTTATGAAGCGATGGTACCTCAATGCATATGGATAAGATGTGTTATCATTTGTAATGCAAGCATGTGTCGTCATAGAACACATCAATGATGATCATGAAAGAAACAAAGTTGCACACCCAGCACCATAAACTACCCCATGTAAATGTTTTATGATACAATGAATATGTGATTGCAGCGCTAAATGTCAACAACGACAGTGTAATCCATTCTTTATTAACAATGAATTTAACGGATAAAAACATGAACCATATTAATAATAATGTGCTCGGATAGTTCAACCAGTTCCACGCCAAATGACCGTTTGCAGCAGGGGTTGATGTAAAATCAATTTTACTCCATGGTTTAATTGTCATTGTTATGATGGTGAAACACGCATACCCAATCAAAGAAACATATTTTGTGATTTTTGAGTTTGATATAGATAGAATCCCAAACAACGGTTGACATGCCACAAATATAAATGCGATTTGCGACAATGTTCGGTTTGAAAACGTTTTATTCCATATAAAATATTCAATAAGTTGCATTGACAACCAAATTTGCATGAAAAATAAATTCGCAAAAGTCATCTTGTTATTAAAGTAACTAAAAATTGAAGCAAACAGTCCAAAAATATACGTATTTAATGAAACAGTCGCATTCCAGCACATTTTGATTTTTGATATTATGAAAAAATTGTATAATTATTGCAAATATTATAATATACGCAATACGCAATGATGCATCATTCGCCAGCCAATCAAATCGTGATTGTCGCGTATTTCATGCGCTTGTTGTTCAGGTCGGGGTAATGCTGCTTCAAAAATGCAGCCAGGCGCCGGCCGTCGCGGTGCTTTCCATGGTGCCGCATGAAGTGCCGACGGGGCGCATACGCATTCAGATTGGTGGTCAGCCTTTGAAGCGCTGGCACAATGTCTCGCTTGCTCGTGAAAAACTCGCCCGACACGCCGGGCTCCACGTAATGCCAACCGCCCAGGATGTTGCGGTTCACCAGAACCGGCATGTTGTAGCACAGGGCTTCCGTGATGACGCGCGGCGAGGCATCCGCAATGTTCGGCACAAACAGGAAGCGACACTTCTGCATCTCTTTTTGGAATGCATCAAATTCCAGGAACGGAATGACCTTAACAATGCCGTTGCATTTCTTCGTGAACTCGCAGTTGGCGCGACCCACCAGCACGCCGCTCAAGCCGAATTTGCCACACATGACTTCCAGGCACTCCTTGGCCAGGTCCCAATTCCGATTGAATGACTGCCACCCGGGCTCGCACTTGTCATTGTCCTGCAGGCACACATACATGAAATCGTATTCCTTGGCAATGGAGGCGTCGGGCTTGTGTGCATCGGTGTCCTTCAAATCGGACTCGGCGAGTAGCATGAGCGGCAACCCGGACTGCCGCAAATTGGCGGGCGGCTCCCTAAAACAGTGCAGCCACGCCGACACCATGGCGGGATAGTCGTGCCCGCGCTCCTCGTGGAAGCGGTCCTCGTGCGGGTTCTCAATGTGGCCCGGGAAATTGATGTAGCTGGATATGCCGCAAAATGAGAGACCCTGACGCTTGTAATCATCATACGCCTGCTCATCCTCCTCGGTGCGAAAGGGGGCCGCAATCAGCAGGACATTCAACGGCTTGTCTTGGTCGTCGAATACGTTTTTGAATGGGAACGACACGATTGGCACGTCGTTATTTGATGCATTGTCTTGATTTTGGTCTTTGCCTATTCGGTTTTGAATTGCAGCCGAAATAAGCATTAGAACAAGGAGCGCACATGCGACCTTTAATGAAACCATGTATTGCATTTGAGATTACATTACGCGGATAAATTAAAATGCACGAAAATGGATGTGTAAAACACTCAAATGCATTTTAGTTTGCTTCCGGCCTCTTTGAAAATATGTCCATTGTATTGAATGCCCTTCGTGAGTGCCTTCGTCAATGTTTTGTCGCTCATTGAAAGTGCTTTCATGCAATCGTATTTGCACTCAAATTCTCTCACAACAACATTTTGCAAATCGCATTGATGCACTCCGTTCTTATATAACAACGGTTTTCCCTTTATTTTTTGTTCAAATGCATGTTGCAACGCTTCGTCGCATTGGTCATACAACTTGTAGTAAAACCCTTTTGCCATTGTGAATTGTTTCACCGGATTGTCAAGCGCAGACGCTGACTCATACCCGTTGAAATGCGCGGCGGTTTTCCGGTCAATGTAAACATTGCAAATTTCGGTTTTGGATTCATTCAACTGTGCAATGTATCCTACATTTTGTTGTTTTGTTTTTTTTGTTGGTGGAAGGTTGTGGATCACGTTTGCGTCCAGTTCTCTGTCCACAAACGCCCATCTGTATCCATGATACACCGTGTTTTCAACCACCGCCTTGTTCAAACTCGGACGCTTAATATCATGGGTTTCCTTCATTGCTTCGGATGCGCTTTCATACACCCGAATGATTTGCATCGTGTCCGGATTGATTTTTTGAAGTCTTGGGCCCAGCGTGACCAATGGTTCATTGAATCCAGTTGTGGTTTTGATTTGCGTTGCATTGATTTTTTCGCATAATTCTTTGTTAATTTTTTCAAATCTCTCCATCTGAGATGAGAGCTGTTGTATTTGACATGATTGTTGTTGCACTATCTTCATCAATTCCTGCACAAGTCCATTTGGATTATTGGTTTTATTCATTTCAAGCAACAACTTTAATTTTTCATTTTCAAGTTCCATTTTTGCAATGTCATCATTGTTGAAATGTTTTGTGTTTGATGTCATGAGATTATTCAATCGGTCGTATGTCAAATTTTGCCCAATCAAAAATAATTCATTCTCGTTTTCATGGTTTTGCAAATCAGCCACTTTGTTCAACCTTACAATTTCATGATGATGAATGAAGTGTTCAAAATCTTTGCTTCGGGCAACCGCAAAGCAGTCTAGTAGGGTGCATTCCTCGTAGTTTTTTTTGTGTTCAGTGTATCGTCCAGTTATCCCTTTGCGACTTTCACCAATTTTCACGATGTATTTTCCATCATCAAGGGTTTTCACCCGGATGACATAAACGATTGAACCAATGGACGCATATTCTTTCAATAATACTTTTTCACGTTCCACGATTTTTTGTTGTTCAATTTCCTGCTTGTGCTTGTCCTCCAATTGCTGAACTGTTTCATTGGTTTTTTTTTCCATTTCTTTTTTCAAATCATATACACCGTGTAAACGAATTTCGTTTACCACCTCGAACACCCAATCTTGAAATTTTTTGGCTATTGGTTTTCGTGATCTAAATAATACCTTATACAATCCCTTTTCGGTAAGAAAAGTCACTTCTTGTAAACCTCCAATGGTCTGCATAGTATGCACTATCTTTTCAGAGTCGTCAAAGTCTCTTATTACAGAACGAATTGTGGTTATGTCTAATACAACTCCGACATCACTTGCGCGAAACAACGGTTTATCGTTTGTGCCTTTTATCACAATTTCAGTGTGTAATTCATTTGAATTGAATGCCCTTACAATGTCCATTTTTTGCAATTGACTAGGGTGTTATACCAATTAACCACCCCTTTTGTTTAAGTTGTTTCGCACATTATATTCAAAATTTGATGGGTTCGTGATGTCCATATTATCTACACCACCGATGATATGCAAATTTGGTTGTTTTCGTGCCGTCAACAGTGTTGACACCACCGATTTTCGTGTTGTAAGTACTGCTTACAACACCGATGGTGCGCAAAGGGACATAGTATGAACACCCTTTGCACATATATTAAAAAGGGCGTGCATAGTATGCACACCCTTGACTGTTCATATTATCAAATAAATAACATGAAAAGAATTTTTATATTTTGTGAAGCGCCATGCAATTTAATTGCTGTAAGCACTCTTATTCCCCTAAGTTTCCCTAGAGGGAGGACTGTATCTTAAGCCGTTTCAGGTTGCTTAAACCTTCATTAACGACCCACATCCGTTCAGTCTCTGACGCCCTACCGTTGACTAGCGTATTACTATCGTCTTTAGGTAGTGAGCATGCGGATTGCCCAATCCTTTTCATTATTACCATACCCAAGTTCATTACTCTTGGCCACTCATTCCTTTCGGAGATGAGCTTGGTAGAAAAGGCTCTAAGGGGTTTCCCGAACAACAAGATGTGTTGCAACTCCGACGACAACAAGTCGGAATCACTAGCAGTTAGTCATATCATCAATGCAGATGATGGTGAGGACATAAATGGTTTTCCAAGGTAAGAGCTCACTTTACCATGGCATACTGCTTTTCGGCCCTTGTTCACAGCTAGTATGATCATCATCAATACTAAGCATGTAGCTTCAAGGCCTCCCATGCCACTCATGACACGGAGAACATTGTAGTTGGTAGCATAGACGCGAACCTTGGCAGTCTTGACACCCTCAACGGTAGCGTTGGAGAGAACAAGCTGGAGAGTAGCGTTGTCAATGCGAGAGAAGTTGCAACTGCCGCTGGGTTGGTGCTCCTCGGGGCGCAGGGCAAAGGAGTACACGTTGATACCGGTGTTGGGGGTGGCGGTGTGGTGCTGGTAGGGCTGCACGGTGTCGAAGTAGGAGCCTTCACGCTCAGAGAAGCGGTCCTGGCCGTTAAGCTGGAGCTTAGCGGTGACGACGGGGTTGTTGCCCCAGCAGTGGAGGAGGAGGGCGGTCTCGGCGAGGACGAAGGCGCCGGCATCAGAGACACCGGAGTTGACCTCGTAGCCGGCGGGAACGGTAACACCCTCGAACTTGGCGGGAACGTTGTCGCCGCCAGCAAAGTTGGGAGCAGAGTACCAGATGGGGGCAACGGGGTTGCCGTTGCCATCAAGGGCAGGGCCGTTCCACCAGCCGGGACCGACCTCATCAATGGCACCGGCATCGTTGAACATGTTGTCGTTGATGAAGGAGCTGGAGTTAAGGGCGGTGGCAACCTTGCCGCCGAAGGCGTGGATGGCATTGGGAAGGGCATCAACGGCGTCGGTGTAGTTGAAGGGCTGGGCACCGAGGAGGTTGTAGAGGAGCTGACCGCACTCGAGGGAAGAGCAGTAGTCGACGTTGCTGTCGGGCTGGACAATCCAGATGAGCTCCTTAACGGGGTGGTTGAAGTTGAGCTTGATCTTGTTGGAAGAGGAACCGACGGACTCATCACCGGTGAACTGGAGCTGCTCGATGAGGTACTCGTGGGGGTTCTGGGCCATGCGCCTGCGCTCGTCGGTGTCGAGGAAGACGTAGTCGACGTAGAGGGAGGCGGCAACGAGGGACTGGTTGTAAGCAGTCACGACCTTGCCACCGCGGGAGGCGACGCCGCAGTTCAAAGAGCCAACAGCCCACAGGCACTCGTCGATGGGGCGAATGTCGAGGTTGATCTTGACCTCGTGGTACTGGAGGGCGATGAGGGGGAGGGCAAGACCGGGGTTACGGCAGTACCAGAACTGGAAAGGCACGTAGAGGGTGGTTTCGGGGAGGGCATTGCGGGGAGCGCAAACCTGGCGAGGGGCGGTAGCCTGGCAAGGGCCATCAACATCGTTAAAAGAGGGGTCAGTGATGTAGGTCAACTGGGTGGTGTTGCCAACCATGGCAAAGTAGCCGTTGCGCTGGTCCACGGTCAGGGTCAGCTGGTTCCAGATGTGCATCCAATCACCGTACTGGCGATCAATGCGCTGGCCACCGATCTCGACCTCAACCTGAGAAACGATCTGCTCACCGGGGAAGTCGAGCCAACGGGCATAAACACCGTCCTGGTTAGAGCCCTTCATCTGCTGGTTGATCTCGGGGAGAGTGACCTGCAGGTAAGTGCGGTAAGCCAAATCACCGTTGCGGGAAATGGTGCAAGTGACACGGCGACCGAAGTCAGCCTGGCCGTTAAAAGTCTGCTCAATGGACTCCATGGCAAAGTTGGTGTGGCGTTTGTAGGAAACCTTCCAGAAAGTGATCTGGGGATTGCCAGTCAAGTAAACGTCTTGGGCGCCATAGGCGACAAGTTGCATTAATCCTCCTCCCATTTTTGTTGTTGTTGGTTATAATATGCCTAAAGAAAAAAAAATCGGGAAAACAAATGAATTAAACTTAAATTTGCACAGTTTAATACATTCATACATTCATACATTCATACATTCATACATTCATGCAATGACACAACGACACAACGACACAACGACACCATGACACCATGCATTGCAATGACGAATGCATGCGCGCACATTTCATGCTTCTAAACTGAAATTGTTTTTCATGAACTGGGTCAAATATTCGTCATCTTCATACATTTTGTACTGCCCATTGTGTTTTTTCACAAACACGTAGTTGTTGGATGCAGACGGGTTGGCCGCCGTGCTGGATTGTTTCTTAATGTTCCATCCGCCCTCCAGAGCGTTGTGCAAAAATGTGAGCAGCTGGGTTCGCTTAATTTCGTCATCGGAGTCGGGGTCCAATGGAGTCAACACGTTGTCTAAATATGCGGGGGTGTATGTGCATTTGGTCCCATCCCGCTGTTTCAAAATGTAAACATTATTGCGTTTTTTTATGCTCCATTTTTGTTCTAAATATTTCAAAAAAAAAGACATCTGGGTCAAAGCGTGCTGAGGCAAAGCGTGCTGAGGCAAAGCGTGCTGAGGCAAAGCATGCTGAGGAGTCAAAGCGTTCATGCCAATCCCTAAATCCCCCTAAACTCTAAATATTATTATAAAATGATAAATAATATGTGATTAACATTACGCTAAATAATATATTAAATATATAAATTGCATTAGAATCATTGTTCTCCCTTTTGTTTTGTCGTTCATCACCCATCAAATAAATGCCGCCTCCCAATAATTCATTCAAGCACAAAACTAACAAGAAGATCGTGCTGGATGAAAAGAGCATCGTGACCCTGGACAGCAAGCACCGGGAACACCAAACCAAAATTGCGAAACTGAAGTCCGACACCATCCCGCGATTGATCCGGGAAAAACGGTCGCTGCAGCAGCAGCTGATTGCAAATGCCGCCAATGCGGTTGAGCTGCAAGAACGGATCCAAGAGCTTCGGGCCACCATTCGGGAGCACCAACAAGAGTGCAAGAACTACTATCTAGACAACAATGAAATCATATTTGATTACTTTGAAAACAAGCAGCAGATTTGCAACGGGAACAACAAGACCAAAATACTGAATGACTTTTTTCGGGTGGAGTGCGCGTCGAAAGAAGACGAGCTGAAGCGGATGAACCAGAGCAATGTGCAGCGGTACTTGACCAATTTGGACCCGTCTTACATCGACATCAGCAAGTACGTGTTTGCGACCGACGTGTGCCGCTTCTGCCACGCCGGCGAAATGATCCCGGTGGACAATGAGGGCATCATGGTGTGCAACAACTGCTCCATCCACGTGAGCTACCTGGTGGAGAACGAGAAGCCGTCCTACAAGGAGCCGCCGAAGGAGGCGTGTTTTTATGCATACAAGCGCATCAACCACTTCAAAGAGATTCTGGCGCAGTTCCAGGCCAAGGAGACCACGCAGATTCCGCCGGATGTACTGGAAAACATAAAGCACCAGATTAAAAAGGAGAGAATTGATTTGCACACGCAGCTGACCGACAAAAAGGCGAAAGAAATTCTGAAGAAGCTGGGATACAACAAGTACTACGAGCACATTCCATTCATCAAAGAGAAGCTGGGCATCAAGCCGCCCGTCATGTCGCCCGAACTCGAGGAAATGCTGTGCAACCTGTTCATGGAGATTCAGGGACCTTACGCCAAATTCTGCCCGGAAGACCGCGTCAACTTCCTGAATTATTACTACACGGTATACAAGCTGTGCGAGCTGCTGAACCAGCGCGAGTTTCTGCCGTACTTTCCCATGCTGAAGGACCGAGAGAAGCGCATCGAACAGGATGAAATATGGAAGAAAATTTGCGAGGAGCTGAACTGGGAGTTCATTCCGACCATCTAGAAAGGGGGACATGCGTCCCCCCTTAAACCCCTCCTCGGAACCTTTCCCTTTTACAATGATATGCATTGGGTCCAGCCGATTTGAAGATTGTTTGATGACATGTTCAACGGCTTGGGTTATGACCTTTTGATATAAGCGACGCTATAACTGTCATTATCAACGCATAATATAGTAGTTTTTTAAGTATTGGATTAACTCTATCTCTATATTGTTCAAATCTTGTTTTTTCATCACCTTCGGGCAGTGTGGTGTCTATTTCTTGCATTTCTTTTTCAGTCAATAACCACCAGTTTAAATATTGACCTATCACAAAATATCGATGTTTACCCTTACTAGGTGTTAATTCCACTACTTGTTCTGCTAAATTTTCAACTAATTGTTTCTGTGTTGCATCTAAATCCAACTCATTTTGTTTAGTAGATAATCGTGCTTCTCGAAAAGCCCTTAAATTCTCAATTGCAGAATCAATGCGAGTTTTTCCACGGGGTCCGCTGGAATAGCGACTGGACTGCTGGCTGAAACGGGAATGGGTGCCACCGTGTGGTCGTCGTGTTCTCTGTCCTCTTCCATTTTTTCTTTTACGCGTTTGGATTTCTTTCGCATGCTTTCCTCCCACACGAATCAAGTGGTCGCAATTCTTTTTCGAGCACTTGGCCTGCATGTCATCCATCGGTTTTAAACGCGACCCATTGTAATGCTTCTCTGCGCATGCAGAGTAAGCCTGCACGTCTTGCTTGGATGGATTCTTTGCCAGCGAACACTTGCGTTTCAGTGTTTGCATGTAGGTCGCGCGTTCCTTGTTCATAATCCGTTCAGGGGTGCATTTGTTTTCCCGACATTGCATGTATGTTAGCGGCATTGTATGATAATTTATTGTATAATATAATGCGTACATTTCATTTTAGTGCCTCCTAGACTTCGTCTTCCGGGACTTTTTGGACTTCTTCTTGGAGTTCTTGGATTTTTTGTTTCGTCTGCGAGAGCCAGCCTTGGGGGGTGGTTTTCCAGAAAATGGGTCATACTCGAGTGATGTTGGTCCTTGCATCATGGATACGAAATTGTCATGTGATTTTTTAAGTTTGGCATCTTCTGCGTCAAGACGTGCGTTGTGCTCATCAACTGCTTTATTAAATTCCTCGTTTGTTTCGTCATATTCGGCCATCAAATTTTTTATTTTATCACGCATAATTGGGGGAATTGATTTACATCTTGCACACGACCGAATTTCATTAAAAAGTTCTTTTAGAATATCATGTTTTTTGTATAAATCTTGCTCTCTTTTAACACGAGCAAGCTTTTGATGACAATCGGTTAACTTCAACGTGCAGGCAACGAAGTCAGTCATTTCCTGCTGACTTTTCGCAATTCGACCCCTCTCTTCAGCTTCAAGACGTTCCTGACGTGCATCATAATCAGCGCGATGCTGAGCAAAAGGATGTAAAGCCATACAATGATAATGCAATTCCTTATAAAATTGCATTATATTTTATATTAGTTGAGAGAATTTCTCTCTTATTGCACTTGTTAAAACACCTTAAACCTTGAGAACATTGCCGGGGAAGCCGACGAGGTTGGCACCGATGCCGAAACCGGCGCCGCTGCGGGCAGACACGGCCAGGGTGGGCACGTAGGTGTCCAGAATGCTAAAGGTGGCAGCGGCAACGAGGGCAATGAGACCGATCTCGTCCAGGTTGAGCTTGCGCTGGGGGATGGAGTAAGCTGCAAGGGCAACCAGAGCACCTTCTACCAAGTATTTGATGGCGCGTTTCACCAACTCGCCTAAATCCAGAACACCGCCGATCATTTGATTGATTTGATTTGTTATTGATTATATAATGAAATAAGAAAAAAAATAAATAAATAAATGCTTTGAATTAATCCATTGAATCCATTGAATCCATTGAATCCATTGAATCACGGAATTGCATTATTAATACATTTGTTTGAAAATGGGCTTAAAATCAAATCCGAAATATTACATACGTTGCACAACCACAAATCAAACAATGACCGACTCACAACCACAACCGCCCAAAGGCGTGACGCTGCAGAAGTTGCCCGACGGCACTGTGAATCCTAAATACGTGGACTTGCTGGACGAGGACAAGCCGATTGCAGGCCAAAAGTTCGCATGCTTGTCGTTCATTTCCCCGGAGCACATCATCAAGCAGCGCGAGCAGTACTTTTTCCAGGAGTTCGTGAAGTACTGGGACATTCACAAGTCCACGGACAAGTTCCTGCAGTTTTTGAGTTTCGTGTCATACAAGTACGGCGTGAAGTTTGACAAGCTGACCGAGGATTTCCAGCAGTTCAAGGAGTCGGAGAAGGAGGTCATTGCCAAGACCGACATCGTGGACGACTACAAGTCGTTCCTGGACATGAACGAGGAGCGGCTGGACGAGGAGTTTGGAGCCAAGCACGAGTTCCAGACGTCGGTGCGCGGAATCAAGGTGCGCGGCGTGTTTCCCTCGCAGAAGGAGGCCGAGCTGCGCTGCAAGATGTTGCGCGAGGTGGACCCGAACCACGACGTGTTTGTGGGTCCCGTGGGCCTGTGGGTGCCCTTCCATCCGGAGGCCTACAAGACCGGGCGCGTGGAGTACATGGAGGACACGCTGAACCAGCTGATGAGCGACAAGAAGAAGAACGAGGAGCAGGCGAAGTCGGAGTTTGACAAGCGCGTGAAGGAGGCCAAGCACAAAGCGATTGAAGAGAACAAGCGGCTGGCGGAGCAGAGCGGCAACAAGCTGACGCAGACGCTGAACGAGCAGGGCGAGCTGGTGGGCGTGTCGCAGAGCCAGGGAACCGATTTTGCGGTGGACGCCGATGAAGCCGCAGAGGACATCTCGATTGAGGACGTGCGCAAGCAGCTGTTCAATGCGGACAACGTGGTGCTGAATCCGGAACGGTCGGACCGCGGCCTGTCGACGCTGACGCACCCGCCCACTGCTTCTGATTCAGCCGATGATTCCGCGGATTTCGAAGAAGTTGACTAATCGCGGCATTGCACGATGGCATGATGGCACGATGAAGTGAAATAATTTAATCGCAATTGAAACGATTAAATCATTTTTTGATTGGAATGGCAAACTTGTTGAGTGGAGCGTTTAGTTGGGGTCAAGGGGAGCCAAGTAGTATGCATCATAGTTCTTGGTCACCACTTCAACCGATTTAACGATGATGCTGGGAACAAAGCCGTCATTGTTGCTCATGTTGATTTCAAGTGAAACGGAGTCAAGACGGAAAGCTTGGTCCACGGTAAGGTCAGACATGACTTGTGCCAGGGTCTTTGCTGGCTGTAGCGAGCCTATCGGTGTCGTGCCTTTGTAAACCTGAGAAGACTGCAAGCCACCTGCGGCGGTGGTAGGCATTGGAATGCACTGGTACCCGCGAGCAATGGGAGGATAAGTGAACGGGCCAACGCTGCTGGAGGCATTGCGCAATCCACTGACCAGAGGCACATTTTTCGTTTGATGGTAGACATCGGTTCCATTCAAGGGGGCCGCTATGCCGGTCTGAGTTGCATCTGCATTGGTTCCATTCAATAACGCCGACAAAGGAGAAGTTGCAAAACCATCCACGACCTGCGTCAAGGAAAATGGGCAAAGCAGCTGCACATGCGTGTTAGAAAAATCGAATGGAGTAATCTGTCCCAAGAAATTGACAACTGCATTATTGACAAATTGCGCCTTGTATTTGAATGTGTATGTGCTCGCATCATTCGTGAATGTAACCACCCATTGCGGGAAGTTGTTCGAGTTGGGCAAAGCAGAGAGGGAAGACCATGCATTTGGGAAATACACATAAGCCGACAGGTACCGCATGTTATTGTAATATGTTTTGTTGGTGAGGGACAAGTCAGCAGGCGTGAAGTTCAGTTTGAGAGATTGCGAGTTGGTGGGATACGAGTAGTACCAACCAGTGAACGGCAGCAAAGAAGACACGCTCGTGGGAATGGCAATGGGTTCGTATGTGTTTTGGGTGACCTTGCTGTAAACCGACGTGGCAGTCTGGTCCACAACGGATGGTTTGATTGCCAGGTAGAGGTTGTAGTCGGAGTACATGTAGTCCGCGGCATATGCACCGCTGACTGGGAGCACATTTTTGTTGATGCTGGACTGTTTGTACAGAGCCATTGCATGGTCCATGAATGCAGGGGTGCCCGAGTTAAAGTCCTCCGTCAAAATCATTTTGATTAAATACTTGCGCGCTTTTACAACGACCTTCAGGTCTTGCGACAAATTAACGGTGTTCTCGTTGAGGGTGAAGACAAAGATGAACTGGTCTCCTGGCAAAAATGGCAGCTCGCATGGAGTTGCACCATTCAGAACCATGGACGTGATGCGGCCCGGGTCATTGCGGTTGATGATGTTGAAGAGCTTCTTGCCGATGTTGCCCTGTTCAGGGAGGGCAGTGTCTGGCATGGCCCACCATTTCTCAGTGCTTGCATTCGGGTAATTGGTTGATTGCACCATCAATGCATTGGAAGCAGGAGGCTTCGCCGTGGATATCTTATTCAATTCAGTCATGATGTTGTAAAGGACGCCCGTGTTGTACAAATGCTTGTTGGTGGCGTCCACTTCGCCGTCAGGGACAATGGGCATCAATCCCGAAGATGCCACCATGTTTTCAATCATTTCGGTGTCGTTCGCAAACAGCGTGGTCCAATCAGCCGAATTGAACAGGCTCATGGCGTAGTAGCGCATAACATCGTCCTTGACCAGCTGTTCGTACGTGGCAGCATTGTAGGACTCGATGCCACCCTGCGAGACGTGCGCATTGGCCACATTGAGATACTTGGGAAAGTATTCGGGCAGCACATAAAAGAGCTGACCGTGTTCAACCGCACCACCAGTCGTCTGATTCACAAAAGAGTCAGTGGATGTGCGGAACACCTTCCTCAACTCGGATGCTTTGACATACACGTTGGCCTGAGCATCGGTTATAGGAAGGGCTTCCGTTTGCACGGCGTCTTGCGTCGGGTCCACCACTGCAATTTGAGCCAGCTTGTCGAATTCCTTCAGGTAGAATGTGATGTTCTTGTTGTTCACGACCACCGTGAGGAAATTGAAGAATCCCGCGCGTCCAGGGGTCCAGCCCGTGGCACCGCTCTGAATTTGGATGGTGCCGGTGGGAGTGCTGGTGGCAGATGGAACGCCGAGCGCCAGGCAACCGGTGAAACTGTTGTTCAGGGTCGGGTTGGTAAGAACCGCATTCTTCACCACGTTGGAACCATCATTCGCCAAGAACGAGAATCCCAACGACACGCGCGCCAGCTTAATGCAACCACTGAATACATCGTTTCCAAATGCCCCCGCTTTGGACAATCCGGAACCCACATTCACCGACATAATGCTGGTGCAGCCCTGGAATGCGCTGTCGCCAATGGATGACACGGAATTCGGAATGACCAAGCCCACTGAGTTGTTGGTAAGGGACAATGCAATGCAATCCTGAAAGGCGCTCTTTCCAATGGAGAGCCATGCTTCGGTGGCACTCTGCGAAACCATGACAGCAACGATGTTCAACGACGGCAGGCCTGCGCAACCCATGAATGCTTCATCGCTGATGGTCTTGACCGAAGCCGGAATCACAAGGGTGTTGTTTAATCCAGCGCAATATTTGAATGACTGCACCCCAATCTGGGTGACGAGGTTCGAGAGATTGAGCGAAAGCAAAGAAGCGCACTTGTAGAATGCAGCGCGTTCGAAGGACACAATGCTGCTGGGAACACTGCCGGCGTTCAAATCAATGGCGCCGGTGAGTGCCATGGGCGTGGACGACGGCGTTGGTGTAAACGTTATCGGGAGCCCGGTGTTGGAATTGTACATGGGAGCATCTGCGGAAGCAAATGTGTAAGGCAGCACGTTCTTGTAGTTGGAGTTGACTGGCAAGGACAGTGCGCCGTTCAGACCGGTGCAACCCATGAATGCAGCAGAACCCAGGTGCGAAATGGTACTGACATATGAACCGGCGGCATTCTGATTATTTAAATTAAGAGCGCCTGTGAGACCGACACATCCAATGAAAGCACCCGCGCCAATCTTTTGCAACGATTCGGGCACATACGAATTGCCGCCACTCAACTGCTGGCACTGCAACTTGCTGCAGTTTGCAAATGCCTGCACATTGATTTGGGCCACGTTTGTGGGGAACACCAGGTTTCCATTGGTGGCGCTGCTACCCAAATTGGTGCATCCAAGGAATGCAAAGTGATTCACCGTTACAACCACGCCATTGAACTGGGCAGAAACGGGGGGCAGTGTCAGCGAAGTGGCACCCGTGCAATTCAAAAAGGCGCTGTTGCCAATGGAAGTAATTGTGGAACCCAAATTGATGGCACTGATGCCAGAGCAACTCTGGAATGCGTTTGAACCAATTGAAACTGCATTTAAACCATTGCCGAATGCCAATGATTTGAGTTTCAATTGTCCAGAAAATGTGTTCACGCCCACTGTTTTGATCTGGTTCGGAATGACCAAATCGCCAACGAGGTTGATGCCGACGCTATCAACCTGATTGCCGCCAGAAAGGATCTTTGGATTGGCCGCAATCTTTTGCAATGGACCCACTATGGTGTTCACCGACACTGTTATGGTGCCATTGGCATTGGTTACAATTGTACCAACCGCTCTAAGAACTCCGGATGCTAAGCCCATTGCGTCGTAACTGTAGAGAGAATAATGTTTCACAGCTGCCACAGTTTCAATGATCATGACAAACTTTGCATTGTCGCAAAACGCGGTGAGACTGGTTTGGCTGGCAGAATACAAATTGGCAGGTTCGGATGCTGGGTTTGTGGTGAGTGATTGGTAAAAGAAAACGACATTCTGATTCGGCGACAATTTAGCCCAAGAATTAACCAAGTCGGATGCCTGTTGATATCCATAAAACGTGGCACCTCCACTGGAAGCATCGACAAAATTGTACAAAATGCTATTGCTGTTGGCAGTTATAACCTGGGCATTAATTGCTGTAATTCCCTGACCAGCGACCGGGCTCAATGAATTGTCAAGACTGACAATCTTGTATTGGAGATTTGCAAAGAGGGTCAGAACCGAAGCCACTGCAGTCCTATTCGCGGTGTTGGAGGCAATTAAACTAGCATAAAACTGAATGTTTTCCAAAGGTGTTATGTGTTGTGTTGTGGTTGAGGGTGTGGTCCCAGTAACGCCATATGCAGTCAATGGAATGACTGGGGAATCCTGATTCGAAGGTGTTATGATGTTTGTGTATAGAGTTAATCCGTTTTTAGCCAAAGTGTACAACCAGCCATCGTAATCGGTGCCGGTTTGCACCAAAAACAATGTAATAATCTCGCCAGTGTTCGCTGGAGTAGCTCCACCAGTTCCAACTCCGCTTCTCAATGGAAAATTTTGAGCAGTGTAAACTGACGCGACAGTCGTGGCATCGTTATTGTAAATGGCATTGAAAAGGAACGGTTTAAGAGATGTGTCGAATATGAGTTGTTTGTTGCTGTGTTTATTCCAAATGTCCATGTCAATTTGAAATTGATTTTGCTTGCCGGCGGCAGGAGTTCCATGGTATGCATTTACAATTGCCAAATCAATGACAGCCATGTATCGTTGAAATGCGGCAATACCATAATTGTAATTTGCGACGCGTAGGGCTTCAGTTGTCAAAGTAATCTGTTTTGCCTTATTGGCAGCCTTTGCGATTGGCAGTGCGTTTACATCCGTGATTCCTGCAATGGCGGCATCGCGAGTCGTCAAATATGCGACTAACCTGGTGGCAAACAAGGCCGCAAAATCATTTTGAGTTTGAGTGGTGCCAAGGTATCCTGGCATAGTGGCCATCGCAAGGGCAGCCTGTGCGCGAATGAATCCAGTCGGAACCAGAACGTTCGTACCAATGTTTTCAGTGGGAACAGATGCTGCAATGTAAGCATTTATCATGGCGGTTTGCCTAGCATACCGGCTCGTCTTAAAAGCATCATTGATGGTCGTGTATGCAGCAACCCGATTGGTTATGGTGAAAGCGCTAACGGGGTAGGCTGCCCAGAATGCTGCAACGCGAGATTGGAACCATTCACTTTCGTAAGCAGGAATGGGAACAACACCCCCATTGGCTATGACTGGCGTGTTATTTTGAGTTGGAGTGGTAGTGCTTAAGTTTGTCAATGCAAATCCAAAGAGTTCTAATTCACGGGACAACATTTGCGCACCAGCCAAATCCTGGGAAGTGCTCTGATTTGCACCAATGAGCAAATCACTTTGAACCTGTTTCAAAACTGCAATTGAATTGTCCTGTGCAGCATTGACTGCATTGATGTTGCTCAACACAAGTGCCGTCTGCGATTCAACTTGATTCAGTGCATTGGAGAGTGTGGTCGTCTCAGCCACAACAAGATTTTTAACAGCAGTGATGAAAGCACTAATACCAGTGGCGCTGCCGCCGCCGTCTAGAGGATAAGCAGTCTGGTATTTGCCATATACATAAACTGCCAAATTAGACATTTTGGCCAGAGTGTATGTAGAGGAAGTTTGGTAAGTGGTTATGGTCAATGCTGCAGAATTTCCAACGATGGCTCCACTTGTTTTTGTAACAGATAGAACATGGTTGGTGTGTGCGTCGACCTTAAAAGAGTTAACTTTATATATGAGGCCGCCGTTATTGAACGAAATTGTGTCAACATATCCAGAAAACGTGATGACCGCGGGGGTAGTTGCTGCATTATTGGCTGATATATACAGAGTGGTGCTGTCAGCATTGGAAGCCCACAGGACGGTTCCATTGGCTAAGGCTGCAGTCGGGGCCGGATTAGTTGCAGCACCTGTTGGAACTGATGATGTAAAATTGCCCAGAGCATTTACAATTGGAACCTTCACCAAATTGGCATATACGGGTTGAATCGCCGCTGCACTGGCGCCTGCTGCATGCGCTGCAATTGTGGTTCTGATTTGTTCCAAAGTGGGGACCGGGTTGTTGGCGACAAATTGTTGATAAATGGAAACGCCGTTTAGTTTAAGGGGGGTGAGCACATTGGTGGCTGCCCATTCAAGAACTCCAGCCACAGTATTGGGAACCGCGTCTTGTTGTAGAGAATTCCAGGGATTTGTGTTTGTGGGACTGGTTGCGCTAAGGGACCACAAATGTAGGAAAGACGCCGTGAAATCTGCAAGAATCTTTTGTTGGATGGACAAACCCGTGTATACATCAAATTTATCAATGGAGGTAGAAGGAGACACCTTGAACTGGTTTTGCTGGTTCACTGACGAAATCGAACTCTCTAAAGACGATCCGGCTTTCACAACCAACAAATACTGACCAAGGAAGGCATTGATTTGAACGGTGACATATCCTGCGAGATCATGTGCCAACGCCAAAGGACTCATGGTCAGCGCATTCGCATTGTAAGTGCAAGCCCGTTGAAATGCTTGAATTCCTTCAGTCGAAGTTAAAGTATCCTTTTGAATGTCCTTCAAAAATCCAAGAGCCATTTTCAAAGTGCTAAGGTGATTGTCGTATTTTTGGTTTATTCCTTGACCGCCCTGGGAGACAATCTTATCATAATAACTCAGGCCACCGCTATCATCAATAAACAATTTGGTGTAGTTTGTCTTTAAAGTGGTAAATGCGGTTTTTACGGCCAATGTATTCGTGTCGTTCAATGCATTGCCATTGGCGCTATCAATGTTGTATTGCAACTGGAGATAATCCGTGCTGAATTTTTCATAATTGGCGGCGAACTTGGACGCGGCAATGCCGTAATCGGTTTCCTTCAATGCCAAATTGATGGGGTTCGAGATGTAATCATTGAAGTTCAAGTATGCAGTATTGGAGTCATAAATTGGAATCAATTGCGTGGTTAGCGAATCCGATAAAATGGACAGCCGGTTGGATGCGCCAGTCAAGCCAACATCCCCAATCGAAATGGCACCAACCTCATTCACGGTGACAATGACATTGTCGAACAATGCATTCATGGATTGCTGTATGAAATATGGACCAGGCGCCGCTAAGTTAGTTCCATTGTATAGCGCAAATGAGGTGTTTGCACCATTGTTGTTGGTTGGCCAATCAGAACGAATTGAATAGCCGGCTCCAGTAGGAGCAGTTGTAGTAGTGGCGCCAACTGCAACATACGTCACGTATTGCAGGGTTAATTCGGGGATTGTGATGACACCATTGTAATCGACATAAATGACATTCTTCGTGTAGTTGGCGTTCCCAGTGCCGGTTGCAGAAAGTATGAGGTATGCTCCTGGAGATGCATAATAATCGCCAAAATACAACTTCGCGGCGGTGGAACCTGGTGCAGTGTAAACGGTGTATGTATTCGTCTGTATTGGGAGAGTAGTCGATGATGATATAACAACCCCCGTGGCCACGTCATAACCAATTGGTGTGATGGTGGACACACTCATTTTTCCAGCACTGTCAACCTTTATGATCTTATGGTTGTATTTGGAAAGTGAAGTTGCGGTGCCCGCAGAAGTGGCAGTGAAAAAGTTGAGATTGGAACCCTTGCTGTTAACCAGAACGGGTGTTGAACCCGCGGCATAATAATAGAGATAATCTCCTGCGGTGGCTCCTGTGGCAATAGTGTGAACAAAATATTGTGAGGCTCCTCCATTTGGGTTAGTGGGGACTGTGGTGGTGATTTGTTGTTCCAAAACAGCGGCGGTTGCACCGGAACCGGCAATGGCAATGTTTGAACCATCGAATGTTCGCATCCAGTCATACATGGAGGTCAAAAGAGAACCAGAATCAACTTGAACGGCATCAATGAGCGGGGTGGAAGTGGAGAGCACCTTTGCTATGCTGGATTGATTGGAGATGGCGACGCTGTTCTTGGCAATCAAGAGATTATACCCCCTCACAATGCCTGGAATGCAGACATCGTTCCACGAATATCCGTCACCGGGAAGAGCCACCGTGGAATTCGCGCCGCCAGCACTCGTGTTATCATAGACGTAGAATGAGTTGTATTGATTGATGGTCAACTCCCTCATGACATCCGTGTAAGTGGGTGCATTAGAGGCCGAATAATTAATCTTGAAATCAATGAATGCCATGTTAACAGCGTTGGAAGACGCGGCACTCTTGTAAGCCCGGAACACATCATTTATTTTGAAAGCGGGAATGTTGGTTCCATCCCATCCGTTCTCAGCAAACACATTGATGTAAAAGACAACAGTCGATGCAGTTGCTTGTGGAACGTCAAAAATGCCCAGGGATGAGATGAATCCAACTGGAGGAGGACCCAAGAATGTGGCTGATGTGAGCTTCATGCAATTGTAAAATGCATTGTTCCCCAGAATTTCCAACGAAGCCCCGAGAATCAGCGCGCCAGTCATGCTGGTGCATCCGCTAAATGCGTCGTTGCCGATGTAAGTCACGTTGTCCAAAGAGGGAATATTTGCAATCAGGGCACATGACTGAAATGCGCCACCCATGATGGTTGTGATTGCCGCAGGAAGATTCAATGCAGCCAGTTTGCTGCAATTTCTGAAGCATCTGAACGGGATTTGGGCGAGAGAGGTGGTGGGCAGAACCAGAGAGGTGAATGACGAGCAATTCTCAAATGCGGAATCCCCGAGCTGGGCAATTGCATTGGTGGGGGCATATTGCAGGTTCAATGCCCCCGCAAATGCGGTGCAACCTTTGAACGCTTCCAATCCGATTTTGGTGACCGCGGGAGGGATGATGAGACCATCGGGAATGACGCCATTTTTTCCACTGGAGGGCAAGTACATCAAACTGGTTCCGTTTCCGGTCTGCGAGGATATGCCGGTGAGGGATGAGCAACCGTTAAATGCCAGGTCAGGGATGGTGGTGAAATTGGCATTTGTGGGGAAGACAATGGTTCCGTTCAAGTTTCTGCAGCCCTGAAATGCGGAAACCCCTAAAGACTTCATGTTGGGTGGGAAATACAAATGGTCGGTTAGACTGGCGCATCCAAAAAATGCCTTGTCTCCGATGGATTCCACACTGACACTGGCGCCGGTGGCACTTGAAAATGACAAACTTCCGACCGCATTGGAGCAACTTTCGAATGCGGAATTTCCAATGATGCGAAGCGCCGTTGCAGTTTGAATGTCAATGCTCAAAACGTTCGTGCAACCATAAAACGCATTTTTTCCAATTGAAACAACGTTGACTGGAATGCAAAGCGCGGTTTTGAGAGCATTGCAAAAATAGAAGGTTTCATCATTGATGATGCTGATGTTTCGCAGGAATTCGAAATTGAGCATGGCATTTAATGAGGTGCAATTTTTAAAGGTTTGCGGACCCAGATTGAGCCTTGTCGAAATGTATGGCGATACTGCATTTGCATACAATGACACAACCCCCGCGTTTGCCAACAAATCCGCTCGAACGGCAGTTATTGCGATAGCCAGCTGTTGCGACAAACTAGTAACTAGACTCAATTGGGCAGCGTATTGGGGAAACGCTGTGTTACCCAGTGCATTGGGGGCGAGAACGGCTACAACATAAGTGGTCAATCCGGTCAAGTATGTGTCGTATGCAGCGAATTTCGCTTCCAATGCTTTCCATGCGGCATATGCATTGAAATCGCTGGCGCTCAAACCGGCGAGCTCGGTTGCAATGCTAACAGGGGTAGGAATGGCACCAACCGTGGTCGCGACTGCCGCAGGCAGTTGTGCGGATTGTGCGGTGATATTGGCGATCACACCGACAAGATTGTTGTTATTGGCGATGGTGATTCCAACTTTACTGGATAAATTGTTCCATGCCACATTGGCTGCATTGGCAATGTTGGTGAAATTGACCTTTGTGTTGATCAGAGTGCCACCGGTGGTGGTGGGAATGTAGTTCTGGAACGCACCATTGATTGCATTCGATGAAAACTTTGCGGCGATTGGAGTGATTTGAATGGTGAATGTGGTGGCGTTAGTGTAAGTTAAGGTTGCGATGGGGTTTGCATTCGCAGTAGACCCTTTGTCGTGCAGAGCAACGCTGGATCCAACGGCCGGATTTCCAGTCAAAAGATTCGCAACAGTGTTGGTGGGTCCAGACATGTTGTACCCGTAGAGGTAAGCATTGGCGGTTCTGGAACCAGTGATGAACAATGAACCATCTTTCTGGCTAATGGAACCATTTACCAAAATTGCGGGGAAAAATCCGGCACTGCTTGCATTTGCTTTTGAGAAAATTGCAATCAATGGAACAGACACATTCGCCGAAGCAATGGAGGCGTTTGTGGGGTCATAAAAATTTTCCATGATGTAATATGTGGTGGATTGAATCACCATGTTTGAAACGACGCCAACCACATTCAAGGTTGGTGGATTCGGAACGTCCACGGTTTTGCTGGGAGTGATGGATGCGGGAATTGGAAGAATGGAAACACGATTCGCAATGGCGTCAGCGGTCAAACCAGCTACAACGCATTGTTTGAGTGCTTTGGCGTCAGCCGACACCGATGGAGCAATCTGAATGTAATCGAAGTAATCACCCGCAAACTGACTGATGCTTTCAACGGAACCAGTTCCGGTGACAGTCGGCGTCACGGTGTTGTTGGCAACAATCTGTGCAATGGCAGATTGAATCGTGTTGTATGACACGGCCTGTGGCGCCTGTGGCGCACCGCCGACTGTGGCGGTCAATCCGGAACTGAGAGCCGATAGCTGCTGGCTGGAAACATTGGATGTCGTTTCATAATTCAAACTAACCTGAACAGCGGCTCCGACAGTGGAGGGAACAGTAAACATCTGCTGAAGCGTGTTTGAGTCCGGAACAGACTGGTTGAACACAATTGTTGTGCTGTTATTTGCAGAGGCAGGAGGGACAACAACTGCACCTTGTTGGTATGTCACGGCTGACGATGTTGGCATTTGCACAATCAATGGGGCGACAGCGGTCCTAGTCAAATTCAATGCATTTTGAGCGACAGGAAGCACCAATTGGCTCACATCAAGCACTCTCAATGTTTGAATATTCGTCAAGGCATTTGCTTGAAGCGTGGTGTTTGCCGGTATCTGAAGGGTGGATACATTCAATCCTCCAAATGCATTTGCGCCAATGGACACGGTTTGCGTGGCAGGAGCGGTAAAAGAAATTGTCGCGGCTCCCAATGTAAACCCACTAGGAAAATCTGCCTGCGAAAATGCATTTTCGCCAAGGACGACATTGCCTGATATTATAATTTCAATGTTGATGGTTCCTGAAGCGATTGTGCCCCGGGCAGTGTTAAACAAATCTGCAAATGCACGTGGACCGATGGTCGTGCCCTGAGGGATAGTTATTTGAACAGTATCTGCCATTGTATTATGTTCTCGGTTATACCTTTTGCAAATATTATATTTTATAAAAATATTTATTAAAATACTTTTATATCATTTGTTGATGTTGATATTGTGGCTGATTTGCTGTTGTTGTGTGTTGTGATGTTGTCATGGTTCATGGGTCATGGTTCATGGGTCATGGTTCATGGTTCATGGTTCATTTTCCTTAATTGGTCCATAAATGAAATTCATTTAAAATGAGTACTTTATCAATTCTGAAGCTGTCATTGGTCGAATGATGATTGGTGAGCTGAAGTTTGTTCCCTCATAAACCGAAGTACCCAGTTCTACAAACCCGCCGGCTAAAATGGTCAACGATTTTCTGAATATGTCCTTGTATGAATTGAACAGACATTTGTCTCCAATTTTGGTCAGTTTTGGACATGCAAACAACAAATTGCCGGAAAGGGCGGGTTGTTCTGCAAATGAATAATCGCCAACATATCTTAATGTTTTTGGGAGGATTAAAGTTCCTGACAAGTTTCCAATGGTTGCAAATGCTGGATGGGACTTGCTGAATGCGCCCACCACTCGGTTCGTTCCATTCGTGATTGGTTCAACGGCGTCGGCATAAGGATAGTTAATGTCATACACCTGGTACAAATTGCCATCCGGGCCGGTTAAATATTCGGGTATAACCAAATTTCGCAAATAAATCGGGCTGTCGTGATAAGCCAACCCGGTTACGGTTGCAATCCGCATGGGCGCATTGTTTGCATCCAATACGGTCGGGTCAATCCGCATGATGGCCGTAAATTTGGGAACAGAGGTGAACCGCGTGATGTCCACCTTCAATAAAGCCGCCAACTGAATTTGCGCAGCAGTCGGGGACCAACCATCCGATGTCAGCACATTGAGAGTCGTGGTCAAAGGAATGACGTTGGTTTCACTTCCAATCAATGTCAATGCCGAATTTTGTTTTACCGAAAAGTGCAGGGTGGCCAGACTTGCACAGTCGGTGCAGAAATTGGTTCCAATTGAAACCAATGCGCTGTTGGATGCGGCAGCACTTGAATACAGATGTGATTCGAATGTGATGGTGCGCACATTGGTGGAACGCAGCGCCTCTTTGCCAATGGTTTTTGCGTGCGCTGGAATCATTGCTTCATTGGCAATTCGACATGTTCCTGTGTATGCATACGACAAATTGGACGGCAGCACGAGGGTTAGTTGCGTGTCGTTTTGAATCGAAGCGACCGTCCCGATGTACACTGCACCCTCTCTCGTGTCTGAGCTGGTGTAGAGCATGCATCCAGGAAAGATTTTGGCATCCGATGCAAACAAGGTTCCATTGCCATTCACAATTTTTGAACCAATCAATGCGGTTATGGTTCCGGTGGGCGGAACGACGCCCACATTTGCCGACATGCTGGAATTGGAGTTGGACACCGTGTTCATGGTGGTTAGAGAGGTGCACGATTTGAAACATGCTTCCGAAAAAAACTCGTTCCACGTGTTGTCGCTGGACAACCGAACTGACATGAGCCGACCGCAATTCTCAAACGCGCGCGCGCCCATGAACTTTGCCCCAGAAACCGCGTTTGTTGTTTTGGGGGCATTGGACATTGTCATGTGTCCCAAATAGTCGCGCGTAGGAAGCGCATTTTGCGAGGCGCTCAGTGTGGAGCGCTGGCTCATTAGTTGGGCAATCGTTTTCGGCGAAGAGATGCTAGAACTTCCTAAACTCTGCACAACGACAGTGGTTTTGGAAGTGGCAATGCCTCTCCCTTCATTGAAAACATTTAAGGGGTTGAAGTCTTTGGACGTGCAACACCGATGGTTCCAACCGTTTTCTTCCAACAAATTGATGGTTCCGGTTTTATTAATGGCTGCCAAACACTGGTCTTCCAGCGTGAGTTTGTCGGACGAAATGTACGCACTAACGCTGGCAATGTGTCGCATGAGTTCGGACACGCCATTGACGGTTTGCGAAATGTTGTTGGCAAACGCCTTGCGCATAATGAGCAGGGTTTGATTGGGGTCGCGCTGCACATATGGATTGCTTTTGTATCTTGTTGCGACTATCGACATGTGTTATTGCTTTATTTGCTTTATTTGCGATTTTGCGATGATGGGTTATTTATATATACTTAATTTTTTATAATTATTTTTAACTATAAAAAAATCAAAATCATGACCGCCGGCCGGCTTCTAAGAAGTTCTGAACAGCTGCAATGTTGAAGCCGAGCTTGGTTTACCGTAAATGTCTGCGTTTGCAACCACATAGAATGATTTTGCGGCAGAAACATCGGCACTTGTGTATGGTATGGACAACACGATTGTTCCTGGGGTTGATACTGTGGCGGATGATATGATGGCAGTGTCGCCCGATATCACCGCTGGATTTGGTAAAAACAAGTGTGTTCTCCCAGCGAATTTAAGTGTGGTGGTGGATGAAGTTATTGCCTGGGGGTCAATGTCCACATCGTACCACACGTCCCCTATAAACGCATTATTTCTTCCTTGCAAAATGGCTGTAACACCACTCGCCGGAACATTGGACACTGCAAATGAGACGTCCGGGTTTGTCAATCCACCCCAGCGGTCCGAATCGGAAAATAATGTAAGATTTGAAACAACCCCATTTGAGAATCTTAACCTATAATGCGCATTGTGTACGCCGGACACTTGATAGTTCCAATTTCCATAATAATTTCCAAAACTGCTGACACCCGTTCCAACACTCGCATATTGCATTGCAATGCCTGTCACGATTGGTCCAGTTGATTTTGAAAACACGCTCACCTTGCTAACATTTGTTGCAAGGGTGTATGTCGCAGTTGCGATTGTTCCATTGTATGCAACCGACCCACTCAATGTGGGGGTCTGGTAGGTTTGTATGTCCTCTGCACTCACGCTAATCATTGCACTTTCACGCTTGGAAACATCTGATGCTGCAGACACCTTCAACAAAACTGAACCCACTTTGCTGACATCGTACGGCTGCGAAGATACGGCAAATGTGCCCGCCCCGGGTGTCGTGACGGTATTAACATACGCGTTGGCGGAATTATACACATTTACACCCGCGGTGGATGCAGTTGTGTAGTTTGCGGTGTGAGTCAGGGAACCCACATAAATTGCCGAAATGGTTCCCAAGAATACCTCTGACGAGGTTGCTATCCAACCACCCACTGAAACTGGACCGCTTGTTCCCATAGCCAGGTTTGCATGGGACACGGTTTGAGTTTGCACACCCCCAGTGTCAATGTTTGTCAGGTCAAATTTCAGCGTGGTGCTCGTTTTTGTTAGTTTTAGATGGTAATTCACACCGGCTGAGACGGTCGCAGTGGAGACACTGTCGCTTGACTGCCATCCCCAAACAATTTGTGCAGATGGGTTTATCCAGCACCCCCAATCTCTTCCAGTTGCAGTTGTGCTGTAATAGATTGACCCAATCAGCCCCCTCCACCCGGAAATGGTCGTGGCATTGAAATAAATGGACATGTCCCACGAAGAAAATGCGTTCAGGTTAGGGAAATTGGCAACAGGGGAACGATTCGTTGGGCTGGTCTGTGAGAACAACGACGTCATGGTGGATGATATCACTTTGGAATTTTGAACCGGGACTGCGTATTGCTGAATGTCATTAATCACGCCTGAAATTGTGAGCAACCCGCTGAAAAGCTTGGTGCTTGAAGTCAGAATGTTAACATATAGCTTGCTATCGCCGGCTCCAACTAAATTGCGCGGATACTTGACATTGAACGTGGCGCTGGTTCCCGACACGGTGAATTGGTTGGTTTGTCCACCCACCAAGGTAGCACCGCTTGCCGCCTCAATGGTGATGTTTGCCGGGAGATATGTTCCCACACTGAATTGAAAGACGGCATTTGAATCCTGTGCGACAACCGTGATTGGCTGTGTTATCATTTGAGTGGCGGGATTCCATGTGGTGTCGGCATACGGGGTTGACACCGTGGGGGTTGCATATGTTGGACCCGCATTAACCACGCCTAAAATGGAGAGTGAACTGCTAGAAAATTTAGTGCTGGAAGAAACCAGGTTAACATAAATTTTGCCATCACCGGTTGCCACCAAGCTGGGAGCATACCGGACATTGAAAGTGGCGCTGGTTCCCGACACGGTGAATTGGTTGGTTTGTCCACCCACCAAGGTAGCACCGCTTGCCGCCGAAATGGCGATGTTTGCCGGGAGATAGTTTCCCAAACTGAATTGAAAGACGGTGTTTGCTTCCTGTGCGGCAACCGTGATTGTTTGTGTTATGAGTTGGGCTGCATTGTCCCATGTGGTGGCCGCATACGGTGTGGACACCGTGGGAGTTGCATATGTTGGACCCGCATTAACCACGCCTGAAAGGGTAAGCAACTCACTTGGAATCTTGTTAGAAGTTCCCATGACACCAACATACAGTTTGCTATCCCCGGTACCCACCAAGCTGGGAGCATACCGGACATTGAACGTGGCGCTGGTTCCCGACACGGCAAATTGGTTGGTTTGTCCAGCCACCAAGGTAGCACCGTTGACCGCCGAAATGGTTATGTTGGATGTGGTGTAAACCCCCAAATTGAATTTAAGCGTTAGGTTGGCATCCTGCGTGGAAACTGTGATTGTCTGGGTTATAAGTTGGGCTGCATTGTCCCATGTGGTGGCCGCATACGGGGTTGACACCGTCGGAGGTGTGTGTTTGTAAATATAATTCCAAACAGTTCCAGGGTATGAACTCGGGGAACCTGCTGGGGCAGATGCATGCAACGTGTAAATATTTAGAGAAGACAAAGAGATTGTGGGACTCGTAGGTGCTATCTTGTATTGGCTATCCAAAGCGGTCATACTGACACTTGTTTTATTCATCGTGTAATAATAGACATCACCAACGTACGGAAATACGAATGTGTAATTGCCATTGACGTCTAACGCCATATTGTTCACGGTGACGGTTGGATTGCCCACCCCACCGGTTTTTGTGGCGCTGGTTTGGTTCTTGTCAAATTGAAGGGTCACCAAATGCATGACCTTGGTCACGTTGTCGTTGGCATCGTACTCAAACCCCAGACGGTTGCTCACTAATGACGGATTTGTCATCCGATTGAGTTTGTGATTGATGGTTCCATCGGGATTCATGATGCCCCAGCTGGGGTTTGCAGTTCCCAAATTGTAATACAACTCCTGGACCCGATTGCTTAGGTCGGCAATGTTCACGCCGCCAATGGCGATCGTGTTGGCATTGATGGTTCCTCCCGTTGCCTTCAGCGTGCTCACGAGCGACAGCAGAGTAGTCGCCGTGTTCTTCATCGTGGTCACACTTGCGTTCACCGTGTTTATGGTGGTGGTGTCGGCCTTGTTGCTCACAACCGTTGCCAAACCCGAGAGGTCGGTTGCATTTGCTTTTCCAGCAACCGTGGTGGACAGTGTGGCGACTAAGGTGTTATCAACCTTGGTGGACAACGCGCTCGTAATGGAACTCGCATAACTGGGGTTGTTGTTCAATGCAGCAGCCAATTCGCCCAACGTGTTTAAATTGTTGGGCGCGCCATTCAATAAATTGGATATTTGAGTATCCAAATACGAGATGGTTGCCTTCAAGGACAATGCGCTTGAAAGATTGGTTATGGACGTGTTCAGCGTGGCGTTTGCAGTTTGAAGCGCCGTTATGGACGCCACAATTCCGGAAGACACCGACGCAATCGAGGCAATGCGAGTGGATATTTCATTGGACAATGTCGTGCTCAGACCAGAATTCACACCCGTCAATGAGAGAATCGAAGTGGACATGGTGGTTGCCAGCCCACCAATTGCGCTTTGCCGATTCACAATTTCGTTCGAGAGCGCCAGGCTCAGGGTGGAATTCACCGCAACAAGGCTTGAATTCGAGTTCGAAATGACCGTGCTCAAGGACACAATGGAATTTGAACGATTGTTGGTTTCGGTCGATATCGCTGAGCTCAACACGGCATCAACCCCGACCAATGAAGCCGATGCGCTGCTCAATGCGCTGGACAACGATGCAACCGCAACGCCCCGGTTGCTCGTTTCGGCGGACAGGGAGGTGCTCATGGCTGTGTCCACTGCCACAAGAGACGCGATGGCGGAATTACTCACCGAGGCAATCGCGCTGATGCGGGTGGAATTCTCCGCGCTCACGGCAGACGACAGCGTGGACACCCGGCTGACGGTGCTGGGGGACACCGTCACGCTGTTATTGGTTTGAAGTTCGACCACAATTTTACTCAGCGTGTTCATTCGGGATGGCGCACCGCTTAAAACATTGGCAATCGCAGCGGATATGGCACTGCTTCGATTTGCGGTCTCGGCGGCCAATGCAGTTGAAACGGCTACATTGGCCACACTAAGCGATGCCACCGAAACGGACACGTTTGACGAAATGGACACAAACTGGCTGCTGCGCGTGGTCGTTTCAGTGGCGACTGTGTTGCTCTGCGCAGTGTTGGATGTGGTTATGAGAGACGCCGCATTGACAATCGATGTGGATGCAGACGCTATCGTGCTGATGCGTGCCGCCACTTCTGTGCCCAATGCCGTGCTTATGCTGGAATTGGCAGAAGTTAGCGTGGACACTGACCCGCTGGTCGAGGTGGAAAGAGATGACATGGACGTGCTGCGAGCGTCAACTTCGGCCGCCAGTGCAATTGAAAACCCCACATTGGTCATTTGAAGCGAGTTGACGGCACCGGACGCTGAACCCGAAATCGACAAAACAGCGCTGTTGCGCGCGTTGATTTCATTGGAGAGGGTTGTATTCAGAATTGAATCCGTGCCCGAAAGCGATAACAATGAAGTGGATTGCAGTGAGTGTATGGATGCCAACGCCGAAGTGCGCGTGTAGGTTTCGGTGGAAAGTGCCGAGCTCAACCCAACATCCGATGTGGTTAAGGCCGCCAATGAGCCGGTAATCAAAGGTGCGACCGACGCAACCGCTGATGTGCGCGCGCTGATTTCGGTGCTCAGTGCCGTGCCGATGACGGTGTCCACCGCGGTCAGTGAAGCTGCAGAGGCGACCAATGTGCTGGATATCGATGTTGCTGAAGTGGCGCGTGTGTTGATTTCGGTAGTCAGCGCCGTGCTGAGAACGGTGTCCACCGCGGTTAGCGAAGATGACGCGCTGTTCAATGCGCTCGATATCGACGACGCGGATGTGCTGCGCGTGCTGATTTCGGTGCTTAGCGTCGTGCTGAGCGTGGAATCCACAACGGACAGGGAAGACACCGAATTGCTTAATAAGCTAGAAAGGGTTGATACAGCGGTGCTGCGAGACACCACTTCTGTGGACAGCGTTTTCGAAAGAGATATGTGAGCGTTTATGATGTTGGTTGCAAAACTGGGGTCGTTGCCAATTGCGCTGGCCAGTTCAGACAGCGTGTCCAGTGCGGCGGACAAACTGCCTCCCGCAATGTTGGAAATTTTAGCATTCACATAGGATTCAGTTGCAATGACATTGGTTTCATACTTGGGCTGAACCGTGAAATTCCACTGGCCGGTGGTTGAAGCAGCACCCCCGAATGCCGCATTTCCAACCACATTGAGCGTGGTCATGGATGCGCTCGTGATGTTGGCCGACGCGATATTTGCAGTCGCAATGGATGCGCTGGTTATTGTGGCAACCCCAATGCTTGCATTGGAAATAGTGGCATTTCCTGTAAAGGTGGCATTGTCTATGGGGGCCTTCAGCAGATTCAATTGGTCGTATGCTGCTTTGCGGTCGGTGATTTCTTGGTCAATGGCGGCAGTCAAATTGGCGAGATGCGTAATAATGTCCGAATTCGTGGAGCTCCCCATGATCACTTCAGTTATCAACGTGCAGTTGTAAAATGCTCTATACCCCACCGCTTCAATGGTTGCAGGAATCGTCAGGGTGCCTTTCAACTTCACGCTGGAAAATGCGCGTTCGCCGATGCGTTTCAAATTGGAAGGCAGAAAAGTGGGGGTCAGTGTGGTCTCTAAGAATGCCGTTTTGGAATCAAATGCATTGTCTCTGATTTCCACAACTTTGTAGGCATTGGCCACGTTTCCGTTGCCGTTGTAATTGTTGTTGGAACCGGCATACACTGATGGAATGGCGGGAAACACGCCCCAGTATGTGTTAGAAGTTGAGTAGTTGGAATTGAGACCGGTTATTGCAATCGTTTTGTCGGGGTCAGACACCACGGAATAAACGAAGTTGGCATCAGTTATACTCATTATGTTGGTTTAATGAACTGTTGAATTTTTGGTTTATATTAGTCTGCCTTATATCATTTATTTATACAAAAATATACAAAAATATTTGTATATTTGTTATTTGTCATTTGTTATGATTGTTGTAATCCTTAAATTGTTTTCTGGGTCGAGATGGCATAACCATTCTTTATGTCTTTATACTCAATGTTCCAATTGCCGTTGTGCTTGAAGTAGACATGCCATTTGCGGTGGCCTGCATGGCATGGTCCTGAGTACTATAATTTGACGGATTCCATCTGATGAATGCAGTGCCATTTTGGGGGGTCGCATGACCTGACCCGAGAGTAATGTAACTAATGTATGCTACGCGAGGGATTCGGTATATTCTAACAATTCCATCACCATTTAGTGGGTCTGACATTACAAATCTTGTTCCATCAACTGACATAGACAATCTGCAATTCCATCCGCTGTTGTTCTTGGGCGCTTCAATTACATTCCCAATTGCATTTCCGGTATTGACATCCCATACAAAAATTTTTGCAATGCCATCAGTTCTTGCATCTTCGGCTACGGATATAACATTTCCATCGGCCGAAAATGAAACAACAAATCCCATCTTAAATGCAGAATTAAAACCTGTGAAGTCGAATGTGCGAATTGCATTTGTGCTATCTGTCATATTGTATACTTTCAACATGCTTGGCACGGAGGCAGATATATATTTGGTAGTAATGGCAAATCGGTTTCCATCTTGAGACATTGTGACGGATGTGGTTGACAACATGTTAGGTTCTTCTTTAGAAAAAACTAGGCTCCAATTATTTCTTTCGTTCGCAGAAAAAGTAGCTGGCGTTGATTCGAAAAAAGTTCTTGTATAAACTCTCACTGACAAAGGGGTTTCGGTTGTTGCTATTAATTTTGTTCCATCTGTTGAAAGTTTCACATATGCCCCCAAACGTGTGCTACTGTCCGCACCCACAATGTCATTGGCTGAATGAGGATACACATTTCTATAATTATTGGTCAATACATTCGGGTCAGGATCAAAACACCATACGGTCTCAGTCTGATCGATGCGATATGTTGATATGACTCCACACACATTGCCGGCACTGTAGTGTCCGGGTCTATTTGATGTGATGGCCAAATGTCTTCCAGTTCCAGAAAATGACAATCCATAACCGGCTTCCGCGGTTTGACCAGGGTCAAAGCCTACACCGAATGGGTCATATTTCAATGCTGTGTATTGGTTTATATTGCGAATGTTGTAAAAATCATTGTATCCCGGACCACTAGCTGCCACAAATACACGAATCATTCCCTGATTGGAATTATAATTAGGTTCAGATGCAGCATACACACTTCCATCCCCGGCAATGGAAACTGCAGTCCCATGCGCAGCGTTTGCATATGTTCCAGTGTAACCGAACGCTAAAACCCAATTCTCAGTGTTGATATTGTTTCTTCTATAAACCACTGAACGTCCATAATTTGAACCGCTGATAACATTGTTATCATAGTGAGGTGAACCAACCACAACCCATTCTCCATTGAGCGACATTTCAATTGATACGCCATGATGATTATTGCCAGATGTATTAGGACTACTAGTGTCAGTCAAATTAACATCGTTTGCCCACGTTGAATTGTATGTTCTAACTACTCCGGTTCCAGTTGGCGATGGCATTATTGCTGAACCGGAATTTTTATGCACTATCAATGAATCAAGCGAATATGGCACAATTGAAGGCGTCAATGCTTGTGTGATGGATGCGCTCTTCTTTCCATATTCATTTTCATTGGCGAAAATAATAACAGATAACGCAGTGGTGTGTGTAATTGTGATTGAAATAATTCTTGACGTGCCATTTATGCCAACAGTGTATTGGGTAAAACTCACTCCAGTCGGCAATGCCAAACCATCAGAATTCAACACATTCAGAGTGGACACACGATGATTGACGGTGCAATTTATTTGTGTACTACCGGTTCCCTTTACGGGTTCACCCGATATGACGGGTGCCGCATGTGTTGGAGTTTCTTCACCATTCACAATCAAGTACTCGCTATCACGCAATGATGCCGTTCCTGGCACACGCAATTTAAAAATGGGCTGACCAACCATTGCCGTGTAGTATGCGCTGGAAAGCAAATACTTGGGCTGTGCCGCCACGCCTGCTGTTGCGGCGTCCGTCTGCGCTGGCATGTCATAAGTGGCTCCACTATTGTAAGTGCTCAGACTTGCCTTGATTGTGCTTGCATTGTGTTTCCAGAACGAAAATATGCCTATTGCACCTTGGGCTGCTATCGCGGGAACACTCATCGTTTTACCGACGGGCACACGCAGGCGATTCAACCAATAATGTGCAAAATAACTGAACTGTTGTGCAATGTAATTGGGGGGGCCGTAATCGGTGTAAAATTGTTCATCTTGGCCAGTGTTGACACCGCCCCATGATATTCCATTGAGCAGGCTGGCCGTCGTAAGAGGAACATACTGCTTCCAATCGGTGTTGCCCAAGCGCAATACCATCTGGTCCGGCAACCCGTTTGCGGTTCTCGAAATTATTCCAGCATCTGTTGCATTTGCGGTATTCGCTGCATTTACTGCATCCGGTTGAACCACCAGTGTGTATAGTTGCCCCGAATTGTATTTGCTGAGACGTCCCACCAACTCACCGTCAGTTATGCGTTTTCCAAATATGAAAACCCCGACCGATGTAGCATAGGCATAAGCTTCAATGCTTAGATACTCGCCAACTGGAATTTTCAATCGGGTTAACCAATATGTTGCAAAATACGAAAACTGAGTGGCAATAAAGTTCCCAGAATAACTTGTGTTGAATTGTCCATCAGGCCCCCATCCCTGAGGGTCGGCGCTTTCATTCGCGATTGTAAGTGGAACGTACTGGCGCCAGTTTGAAGTGCCCGTTCTCAAAATAAATTTATTGGGTAGCACCACGTCGGTTGGCGTAATCACCTGATTTGCAACATTGTAAATGCTATAAGCCGCGGGTGAATCAAATGATGCAGCGAGACTGTACAATCCAACGCTCACTGCCGAAATGCTTCCTATCATGATTTCATTAGTGTCTTGATTCCAGCCTCCAATTGTTACTGGACCGCTTGTTCCCATAACCAGGTTTGCATGGTTGTATGTTTCGCTGGCTGTAGTGGAATTGTCCAGATTTGTCAAATCCATTTTAATGGTGGTCGTGGTTTTGGTTATTTTGAGGTAGTAATTCACATTCAATGCCACGGGCAACGTTGTGTAAGTGTTGTCGGTTGCCCATCCCCAGTGAACGTTGTTGCCACTGCTTATCCAAACACCCCAATTCCTTCCGCTTCCATTGTAAATTGCACCGACCAGACCTCTCCATGAACTCGCTCCACCCGTTGCTTTGAAATAAATGGACATGTCCCATGATGCCAATGAACCGAGTGCCGGAAAATTATCGGCCTGAGACCGATTTGCGGGATTAACAATTAAAAACGATGTTATTTGTTTAGTTTCGGCAGTTATTGTGGGCGCAGCATATTGACCCAGCAGCGTTTGCGTGGCCGATGCTACACTTTGGTAACCTTTGGAATTTCTTTTTGCAATCGCCACAACGTTCAATGGCAAATTTAAATTTGCAAATGGCACCGAAACCACTGCGGTTGTTCCTGACACTGCTGCAGAAGCAATCATTGGATACACAATCACCGATGAAATTGGTCCTACAAAATTTTCGGTTGTATCGCTTATCCATCCGCCAACTGTCACTGGACCATTCGCTGACATGATGTAAGAAGACATTGAATTGTTAACGGCGGTGTTCGTGACGTTCGTCGACATGTTGGTCAGTGCAATCGTCATCGATGACGGTGTGCGATTAACCACAACAACATATTCGGTGTTCAATTCCACCGAAAGCAATGTTTCCCACACGGACTCGGAAGCACTCCATGAAAAATAAACATTGTTTCCACCACTAATCCACATTCCCCAACCTCTTCCATTGCTTCCAATAATTGGATTGCGCATATTTCCGACCAACGCACGCCATGCATTGTTGCGACTAGTTGAATTAAATGCAATGCGCATTTCCCATGTGGAAAGTCGATTGACAACTGGTCCAGTGTATGTAAGTCCATACAAATTTGGAACATCATTGATTCCGTCTATGCTTGTTATGGTTTGGCTAGTCGTGTATGTTGCAATCTGCGGGTTGGTAGCATGGCCAATGACAAACGTGTTGGCATCAAACGACACAGTGAATGTGGTGGGTCTTGCTATGTTGTGCAATCCAGTCGTTATGTGTTGTTCAGGACCCCATCCGGAACCATTGTATTGGCTTAAAACAACTCTATCACTTCTAAAATCAACGTAAAACGGATACATGGTTGCATTAGATGCATTTACCAAAGAACCGCCGCCCAGGGCGGTGGTGATAGTGAAAGTCCATGTTTTCTTTGCACCAAGAGTGGGAAAATTAGTAAGTGTTTGACCGATGGTTGGATTGGATATCGAATAGACGTTGGACACATCGGATTCTTTCAGTATGCCCACTTCAGTGGCTCCAGTTGACACGGTGCATGTTATGCTTGCTGCCGTTGTAGAATAAGTCACGGTGGACAGAAGTGGTGCTGCATGAACTGCAATGTCTTCGCCACTGACGGATGCAAGCGCGCTTTCGCGGTTGGAAGAATCCGAATTGGAAGACAACTTGAATGCGATTTGTCCGACCTTGCTGGCATCGTACGATTGAGACACTGTGAATGTGCCAGAACCCGGCGTGGTCACAGTTTGAAGAAGGGTTGTGCCGGTGGAGTCATACACCTTGATGCCTGCAGTGGATGCCGACGTGTAGTTTGCGGTGTAATTTAAAACTTGCATGTTCTTTTCAATTTTGACATTTTTGACATAACCCACAAGTTGCGCCACAGAGTAATAAAGTTCAGCATAAACCGAATTCGCATAACCAATCGACAACCCAGAACCGGTTATCAAATAATTGTTCAGTCTGGTGCTTGAAAATGTGTAAGTTTGATCAGAGCAAACCACTGCATTGGTGCTTGCATTCACTATTTTAAAAGTGAGTGAAGTGTCATTGGTTCTTTTCATGCTTAAGGTGTAATCAACTCCATTTAAAAGTGTGTTTCCTGAAATAGTTGTGTTGCTGGTTGCGGTTCCAATGCCGGTTGCCATCCGAAACACAACTCCAACTCCATTGCCAACTGGCGTGATATCCCAATAAATGAAATAATCGCTGGAACCACCCAACAAGTATTTTCCAATGATGCATCCACCAGACGACGCAAACGAACTCAAATTAAATGTCACGCTTAGCATCACTGGATAATTGGCCGAATCAGTCATGGACACATTCGACGATATAAAAGAATTGTTTGTATTTATGACACCCGTTGTATAAAGTGGGAACATTTGGACTGAACTGCTAATTTCCTTGGTGCCAGCCACAATCGCTGGTGCAGCATATTGACCCAGCAAGGGCATCATGGCGGATGTCGCGCTCTTTTTACCGTAGGCATTTTCCATGGCAAAAACTGCCGTGTTAATCGAATTCGCATATGAAATTGTCAGTGAAATGACTCTGGATGGGGCATTTGTGCTCACAATTGTTTGGGCAATGTATGGTGGCATGAACTCAAGGCCCATAGTGCTATTCAAATAGTAATAAGCATTATTGTAAGTACTGGACGTAATGCCATTCCGGGTTGAACCTACGAAAGGGTTTATGGGTGCCACTATTTTCAAATGCACCATTTTGGTTTCCCCCACAGCTAATATACCAGCATGCACTGCAGTCTTTGAAATGTTTGAATCGGCCGTGTAGGTGTTAGTTCCATATACAGATCCTATTGACGACCCAGTTATGGAAGTCCTGAATATTTTATTAATGTTTTCAGGTTTGTTGAGTTGCGCTAGTTGCGTTGCAAAATCAGAGTTGACAAAGAAAATTGCACCATCAATCAACTCAGACCCATCGGGTTTCGCCACATCCACGGTGGTCACGTCAGAACTAACGGTGTAATTCATTTGGGCGGTGTTGATGCCGCCACTTTCCCCATATGTGATTCCACTTGACAGAACGGGCGGCGCATATTCACCCCGCAAGAGCTGAGTTGCGGATGCTGTACTCTGTTTTCCGTATGCATTTGCTTCGGCAAAAACTGCCACCGACAATGGTGCAACCGAATTGGTAAATGTGACAATGACCGAGATGACTCTGGATGCGCCAGTGGTGCTAAGAATCGATTGGGTAAAGCTTGCTCCAGTTGGCAATGCAGAACCATCGGGTTTCAACACTTTCACCGTGTCCACCAAAGAACTAACGGTGTGTTTTATTTGCGCAGTGTTGTCGGAACCGCTGGTTCCATATGTTATGACGCCTGATATCATAGGAGTGGTGTGGACCGGAAATTCTTCACCGCACAGACTGGCTATTTCTGCAGCAGATAATACTTTATTATAAAACCTGAAATCGTCGATAAGCGTTCCATTTGCTACATTAAATGATGCACCTTGTTCATTTGCACCAGCACCAATGCGTAAATTGGTTGTTGCATTGTTAACATATGTTCTAGAAACAGTAGTGTATAAAGTTCCGTTAACATAAACTTGAAGAGAACCAGTTGATTTATTCAAAGTGAAACAAAGATGAACCCAAGTATTTACATTTCCAAAACCTGACAATAAATTTACATCATTTCCACTCCACGATGAAGCATTGCCTGTCCAAAATTCCAAATTATTTGAATTTAAATAAATTATCCATCCTGCAAGATTTGGACCAGGGCTGTTACGGCACGATGCAATTGCTTGATAAACTGAACCAGCCACTGGTTTAATCCAGAATGCAAGAGTAAAATTATCTGGAGAAAACCTACCATCATTGGCAATTTGAAAATAATTATTTCCATTAAATGATGCTGCACCAGAACCACGTTTAAAATCCGATGCATTAAATGTTACTGCACTGACATTTGTAAGATTATTATTACCACATGAATCAGTACCATTGCTATCAAAACTATATGATGCCACTAAGGCACCCAGCAGGGGCTGAGTTGCGGATGCTGCACTCTGTTTTCCGTATGCATTTGCTTCGGCAAAAACTGCCACCGACAATGGTGCAACCGAATGGGTAAATGTGACAATGACCGACATGACTCTGGATGCGCCAGTAGTGCTAATAATCGATTGGATAAAGCTTGCGCCAGTTGGTAATGCAGAACCATCGGGTTTCAACACTTTCAACGTGTCTACCAAATAACCAACGGTGCAATTCATTTGCGCGGTGTTGTCGGAACCGCTGGTCCCATAGGTTATGCCGCCGATGGCTGGAGCATTGTGGGTTGGAATATCTTCGCACAGAACAGATATCAACGCACTTTCCTTGGTGGAGGAATCCCCCTTGGAAGACACTTTCAACAACGTTTGTCCAATCTGGCTCACATCATACGTCTGAGGAGTGAACGTAAATGGAGATAGCCCACTTTGAGGATTGAGGGATATGCCTATTGGCGTCAAAACAGCAGTTCCAATGCCACCGTAGATAATGGGAGCATCTGATATGTCAGCCAAGGTTGTTACCCCCAGCGTATTTGGAAAATACACTTTCTTATTTGTGGTGCCATATGTGACCGTCCATTGAATCGTGTCAAACGAGACAGTAAATGCAGTGGGGGTTGGCAAAGTATGAAAATCCGATATTACCGTATTTCCTATCCAACTAGTACCATTGTTGCTAGCTAAAACTACCGCATCTGTCCTAAAATCCACGTGCAATGATATCTTATTTGCATTTGATGTAAGCAAGAAGTTAAACCCGCCAATGGATGATGAAGTGCGTGTCATATTCCATGTTTTTGCATTGTTGTACACATTCACGCCTGCAGGAGACACGGAAGTGCATGTAACATTGTAAGTGTATGTGTTTCCAATCAATGAAATTGTTTTTGAAATGGTGGGCACCGCATAAGTAAATTGAAGGTCTTCGCACAGAACAGAGACCAACTCACTTTCTCTGTTTGTGGAATTCCCCTTGGAAGACACTTTTGACAACGTTTGTCCAATCTGGCTCACATCATACTTAGAAGTTATCGTAAATGGAGATGACCCACTTTGAGGATTGAGGGATGTCCCCATTGGCATCAAAACAGCAGTTCCAATAACGAAGTGAGGGCCCTCATACCAATTGGATTTGACTGTGTCAGACACACCAACCAAGGTTGCGATGTTTAAATAATTCGGGAATGTCACCACTGTGTTGGATGGGCCGTAGGTGAGTGTAAACCCGGACGCTGGATTGAAAGACACTGTGAATGCGGTCGGAAGGGAGAGATTATGGAAATCATACACTGTGTTTAGGACTGGCCAAGAACCGTTGTAATAACCAAAAACAACGCGGTCCGAACGAAAATCTATATGAAACGCTACATTGGATGGATTGTCAGTTGGTATAAAATTGAAACTTCCCAACATGTTTGACGTGCGGGTTAAATTCCATATTTTTACAGCGTTGTACACATTGACGCCTGCAGTGGATACGGATGTGTATGTGGCAGTGTGAGTGTATGTATTGCCCGACAGCGTGATTGTCTTTGAAATGGTGGGCGCAGCATATGGAACCAACAGACTCTGAGATGCGGATGCCGCACTCTGTTTCCCGTACGTGTTTGTCAACCCAATCACCACAATGGTCAGCGGTGCAACCGCATTCGAATATGTAACCATGATCCGGAATGTTCTGGTTGTGCCAACCGTGCTTAGAATCGATTGGGTAAAGCTTGCAGCCGCGGGCAGTGGGGTTAAATCGGATTTCAAAACAGTCAGATTGTCCACACGATGATGTGCGGTGTAATCCAGCTGTGCAGTGTGGTCGGAACCGCTGGTTCCATAGGTTATGCCTCCTGACACGAGTAGAGTAGGGTGGACCGGAATGTCTTCGCCAGAAACGGTTATCAATGCGCTTTCCCTCATTGTGGAGATCATATTGGAGGACAACCGGAATACGGTTTGTCCAATCTTGGTCGCATCGTATGTTTGAGTCACCGTGAATGGCGATGTTCCCGTGATGGTTTGAAGAACTGTTGTGCCAGTGGCGTCATAGACATTGACGCCGGTTGTAGATGCCGACGTGTAGTTTGCAGTGTAAGTGTATGTGTAGGGACCAACATCTACATTTGAAATGATTCCAACAAAGTTGTCAGAGGTATTATATATCCAACCACCAATTGTAACCGTTCCGGTTGTGCCGATTGTGGCATTGGAATGATTGATGGTTTGGCTTTGCATGGTTGAGTCATCCAAATTAGTCAAAACAAACTGTATTGTTGTGGTTGTTTTTGTTATTTTAAGGTAGTAATTCACATTTGTCGAGACAATTATGCTGGTCGAAATGTCGGGGTTGATACCCCAGTTAAGCCATGCCCATAGAATTCGATTATTGGTATTTATCCAAAGTCCCCAACCTCTTGCACCTGGACTGTACTCGTGTGCACCAACAATGGCTCTAAAAAATCCTTCTTTACCCGTTGACCTAAAATTCACGGACATGTCCCATGATGACAATGACCCCAATACGGGAAAATTGCTCAATGTGTAAGGAAATGTTGTTGTCGCATTTGAATATGAAAAAAATTTTGAAACCGACAGAACCTTTGTTCCAGCGACAAGGACGGGCACATCATACTGGCTTGTAAGCACCTGTGCATCTGACACACTTTGCAATCCAACTGAATTCGTGTTCGTTCTCACGTAAAACGACATGCCTGCCATCGCTTGCGCTTCGGTGAAGTTGAATGTTATTGATATGCTGCCATTGCTGACCGTTGGATTTGGGGACACCAATGTTCCGCCTGTTCCCGAATTGATTACCTGCACATCGGTTGCCAGGGGATGAACCGTGTAAGTGGCGCTGACCGAGAACGACTTGGGGTCCGTGTTCAAATTGGTGTACGACAGATTTCCTGAAATCACCGCAGGGGGGAATGCAAATGGTTCGCAATTGCCCACCGTTGAAAAATCGCTCGCGCGTTTGCTGGCGCTGGTCGCCGCTTTCAGCTTGAACAGCGGTTGGCCAATGCGGCTAACATCATATGTCATGCTGACTGAAAACTGATTGGCCGTCGCTGGCGTCAAGTCTTGCACTTTGGAATAGGTGGAAGTGCCGGAATTGTATGCGTGCACTTCAACCACGTTCGCATCCGAACTGAAGGTTGCGCTGTAAGTGCAAGTGGTTCCCGACAAGGTAATCGTCTTCGTTCCTCCCACCAGGACTGGTGCGGCGTATTGCGGGTAGTCGTTGTACACATTGGATAGCGTCAGTGACGGGCTCTCCAATTTGCTCGCAGAATTGAGCGCGCGCACACTGAACGTTCCGCTCGCCCCAGGATAATACTCCAGTGTGACCACCTTCTCCGTCGTTCCGGCAACATCGTATGTGGTTCCATCAATTTGCAGCTTCTGCACACCCAATTCAAAGTTGAAGCGCAACACCTGCGATATTTTGCCCGTCGCCTCATTCCATGTGGTTGCTGCATACGGACTTTGCACGGTGGGCGCGGCATACGTGTAGCTGGAAAGTGCCAGCTTAGGTATGGTCAATGCATTGACCGGCGCCAGGCGCAGCGCGGTTTCAACCCCGGATACCACAATTGCGGTGGCATTGGCAGTGTAATCGGCGATGCTGCTGGAATCAATGCTGAACGTGTAAACGCGATTGGTTAGAGCAATGGGGTTCAGGGTGTATTCAATGCCCCGGCTGGTGTATTTCACAATGACCTGCGCGGAATCGAATTGCACGGCCGCCACCTGTCTAATCGCGGTGATTTGATGGTTTCCATCAATTGTAAACACCAGCGATGAAGACTGCATCGTGGGGTCTGACAACGTGTTCACCTTGTATTTAATGGTGCCATCTGCATTCACTAACCCATAATACGCGTACAATGTGTCGAGCTGGCGAATGGTGTCGCCCAACTGCGTGGTGAGTTGGGTGTTCACCGTCATGTTGGATTGCAGCGAGTGCGCCTCGCTTGAAATGGTACTGTATACGATTGTCAACGAAGACACGGACGATTGCAGCTGCGTGGCCAATGTCGTGTTGGCCTTGTCCGAAACCGTCGCGGACAATGTCGTGTAACTGGCTTGCGCGAGTTTGGTCGCTGCATTGTCGATGAGCGACGACACAACCGAAATGGCGCCTTTGGCAGACACCATGGAGTCCAGCGCGGATCCAATGCCTGCATTGTTGTTCATCGCAACCGCAATTTCATTCAGCGTGTCCATCGCAGAAATGGCATTCGCCCCAACTATCCCGTTGATGGCGGAATCCACTGCCGTCGTGTTTGCCAGCAACGACAGATTGATGCCGGCGTTCAATGTTGCAAATGAGGTGGAAAGCAGTGTCATGACGGACTGATGGCTGGACACTGTGGCGGACAGCGAACCAGACACGGAAGCCACGCCGCTCAAGCGGTCCGATGTCGCCGTGGAAATGCCGCCCGACAGCACCGTATCAACTGACTGCAGCGTCGACACTGCGGTCAACAGCGCACTAGACACGGATGCCACACCGCTCAAGCGGGCCGATGTCGCCGTGGAAATGTCGGTCGACAAGACGCTATTGCCCGACTGCAGCGTGGACACTGCGGTCAACAGCGAACCAGACACGGACGCCACACCACTCAAGCGGGCCGATGTCGCCGTGGAAATGCCGGTCGACAGCACCGTATCAACCGACTGCAGCGTGGACACTGCGGTGGAAAGCACAGTGGATGCGGAAGACACGCCGCTCAAGCGGGCCGATATCGCCGTAGAAATGCCGGACGACAGCACCGCATCGACCGATTGCAACGTGACAACTGCGGTGGCCAGCGAACCAGCCACGGACCCCACGTCGTTCGCGCGCGCCGTTGTTTCGGCGGTGAGTGTCGTTTCCGTGTTTGAAATCATGGAATACAACTGAGGACCGCCGTCCAACGCCGTCGCGATTTCAAACAGCGTGTCCAAACTAGAAGGCGCCCCGCCCACCAGCGTGTTGATTGCGTTCAGCACTTGAGTGGACCGATTTGAAATCTGGGTGCTCAATGCCGTTGAATGCGCTGCAATCGCAGATGAAAGGGATGACACGTTGGTTGAAAACATGGTGGACAGCGACGACACGCTGGTGCTACGAACAGTCGTTGCACTCGCAAGCGTCGATGCCAGCGTGGAAACCACAGACTGCACCGAAACCAGGGACTGCGTCGTGGTCGACACAATCGAATTCAAGGACGCGATGCGCGCCGTTGAATTCAAGTTAAAATCGGTTTGATTCGTGGTCAGCTTGGCCTGCAATGACCCTACGGTGTTCAAAATGGTGCTTGATAGACCGTCTATCGCCGAAATGCGCGTGCTCTGCAGTGCGCCGTTGCGGTCAATCCGCACGCTGCCGCTGCTATAAGGGACGGCGTAGCCCTTCATTGTGGTGTATGCTGCCCCCAAATTGGTGAAACTCACATATAAATTTCCGATTGGGCCGGTTAAAATGAACTGTAGTTGGAGAGTCTGATTATTCGGAACAAAAGCGGTTTTAAAATTAGACAATTTGCTCGTCGCATTGCTGTCATAGGGATTCGAATTAGAACTTCCCAAAACTGCGTTTGACCCGTTCAACAAGTTCAACACATATGTGCCAGGCCCGTTGGGTGAATACACCACACCACTCATGTTGGTTATCACATAATTGTTGCCAGCGCTATCGAACAGTGGAACGCTAAGAGGTGCAGTATAACTAGAAAATGACCCGTACCCACCGAATGGTCCAGTTGTGGTGTAAATCGTGGATTCTACTGCCGACGTCGCCTTGGATGCGACCGTGAATGTCACGTTTGAGCCGCTCACCCCAGTCACGGTCCCCTTCAAATAATCCGTGGCAGAATACATAATGGTTATTTTATCATTGGTTGCAAATGTGCCTCCCGTTTTCACAAATGTCAGGGAGTCGCCTACATTTATGCCCAGCAGGTTGAACACCGTGCTCGTCGTGTCGTCCTGACTCAATCCACCGCTCGAAATCTTCGGCAAAATCACGGCATTCATGGACTGCGTGGTCGAAATCTGCGCGCTCACTGCGCCGGACAATGACGTCACTGATGCAACCCGATTCGCGGTCTGCTGTGTAAGAGCACCGGAAAATGCGCCATCGACCGTTTGAAGCACCGGAACGGTGCCGGACAGGATCGATGACAAGTACGACACGTCAGTGCTGCGCACCGTGGAAGCAGTTGTAATGGCATTGGACAACGTCGCGTCAACCGTTTGCAGCGAATAAACCACATTCACAAGTGAGGTTGAAATGGACGAAATGCTATGACTGCGCGTCGTGCTGTCATTGGCGATGCCGGTTGAAATGGAGTTGTCCGCATTTTGCAGCAAGGACGCCGAAGTGGAACCCGCGGCGCTGAGTGAATTCATCGCCGAAACTCGCTCTGAAATCCGTCCCGACAGTGCGCTGCTAATGGACAGGTCGACCGATTGCAGCGACGAAACAGTGGTGTTCAACGACGTGGAAACCGAATCCATCTGGCTGCTGCGAACCGGAATTATGTTGGAAATCCCACCCGATATCGAAATGTCAATGGACTGCAGGGTCGACGTCGTCATGGACAGCGCCGTTGAAAGCGACGAAACGGCGGTGCTTCGCACGGATGCTATGCTCGTGATGGAATTTAATATGGTGGATTGAGACTGCATCGCATGCACCGCAAACGCGGGGTCTTCATTGATGGCGCTTGCAATCGCCGCCAACGTGTTCACCGTGGATGTCAAACTTTCGCCTTTGATTGTTTTCATCCTCGAATCCACGTATGACTCTGTGGCTAACACCTGCGCATTGTATTTGGGTTTCTGCGTCAAATAATTCCACTGGCCAGACACGCTGACAGCCCCATCAAACGTGGCTGTCCCGCTGACCGAAATCGTTGGCGTATTTAAATTCACCGACAGCGGAAAGCTGATGCCGTTCCGATTTCCGTATGCCAGCACAAATGCGCCGTCTTCATAGGAAACGACGGTGGCTCCACTGGCACCCAGCAACCGAGAGCTGTCGTATTCCACCCCAGTCTTCGAAAATTTGGTGCGAATCACCAGGGCAGGACTGGGATTGACTGAGGTAATTGAAAGAGGCGCATCCGTGGAGTATCCGAGTTTCAAAGTGTTCGTGTTCGGGTCAAACGACGTTCCACCCCATGCAATGGTGGAGCCACCGACCCATGCAATCCCCTTGGAATTCAACTTCGAATAAATTTCGCTGACCAATGCAGTGCCGTCGCGATACACGCCGCTGGACAACACAATTTCAATTGCCGCCGCGTTTTCATTCACTCCGTTCGCCGACAGTAAATTTCCGTCAACGGAACTGACCGTGAAGCGCGAGTTTTTCATGGCGTCGGAAACGTTGGCTTCGTAATAATCAATGACTGCAGTGTTGGCCGTTTCGGTGGCGATGTTGGCGGTTTTGATGGTGGCATTCGTTATGACTGCGGCCGAAATCACGGCAGTTGGAATGGTGGTGACGCCAGTCAATTCAGGGTTCGCCTTGGGGACCTTGACCGAATTCAAGATGGTGTCGGTCGCAACACGAGCCACAGTTTCCTTGCTCGCGACCCGAGTTGCATCCAACACTCCCGACAAGAAGTCGGTGTTGGTTTCATTTTCCACTATCAGCTCGTCAATGAGCGTGTTGGAAAATGCCTGCGTTCCGATGAATGCCACGCTGGATGGTATCGTCAGCCGTCCAATAAACTTGACACCATTGAATGCGTAGTCGCCGATTCGTTGAATTGTGCTTGGTAATGACAGCGTGCCTTGAGCAAATTCAGTTCGCCCGTTGAATGCGCCATCGGCAATCTCAACCACGTAATATGCATTTTCGGGACTTCCGTATCCATTGTATGTCATGGTTGGTCCAGCATACAAGGCCGGAATGGCTGGCATCGCCCCCCAGTTCGTGTTTAATGCATTGTATTTTACGGGGTTCACGCCCGTTATTTTCAAAGTCCGATTATTGCTGGACACAAGGGCATAGGCAAAATTGTCATCAAATGCAGACATGTGTATGTATTTATGCGGGGTTTGCCTTATACCATAAAAATATATAAAAATACATAAAAATATTTAATTGGGGTTTAATATGTTCATGCATGCATGTTTGTTGCCCTCCATCAATTGTACAGCACCTGCAGTTCCAGTGCAATGGAATAATCATTGCCGTTCAGATGAATGACGTTGCCGAATTTGTCCAGCAGCCGAATGGTCAACTTCTCCAGGCGCACCGGTCCCAGATACTCGCGCATCTTGAATATCATGTCGCCTGCATTGTCGTTTATAATCGTCAGCTGCCCGCTGCTGACAGTTATTCTACCCAGAATGTTGAATCCTAAATACGAATCACCCGTCTGCGCAATGATGCTGTTGGTGATGAAATTCTTATTGTAATCATCTACATCCACATACAGATAATTCCAAATGGAACTGCCATACGATGATTCACTCTCTAAATATGCGTGATACGTTAAAACCGGCACCTGGCTGATTAAGTCCGTTCGCTCATTTTCCCATGTGCGACGATATATGAGCTGCTTGAATCCCATCATCCACCCCGCGGTCTTACTGATGGATTTGATGTTCGCGTTGTAATACTCCTTTTCGTGCTCATCCTTAATTCGCTGGATGTCGCATTCGTCGTAAATGCACCCGTTGTTCAAATATTTGTTGTATTTGTTCACGTCGTCAAATATCACCACGTATGCCAAGTCCGGGCTGTTTTCACACGTCAGCGTCGTGTGTATGACATGCAGCATGGTTTTGCTGGTGTAAGGGTTGATTGACAACTGGAAAAATTCCATGCCGTTTTCGGTGTTTTTAAACAGGTTGTTCATGCACTCCATGAATTCGTCGCTCATGTAGTTGCCGTCCGGAATCACGATTTCATTTGTGTAGACTTCGGCGGGGTCGTAGGGGGCCACATTCAGTCCCGTAATCATGACAGTCATTCGGTTGCTTTTGGCGGACTCTGAAAAGGCGTACCACATGTTCGGAATTTGAATCGACGCGATTTTCATGGACACCACGTTCTCCACGGGATACGGCAGCACCCACGAGGCGTTGGTCGAGCTGGATGCGTTGTAGTTCACTCGAAACAGCGTGTCCATGGACAGTAATCGCTTAATCACTCGGCGCTCGATCGGGTTGATTGTTCCCGTCGGAAGTTTGTAATTGTATGCATTGATGACGGGCGCAATGTTGCGCTTGGCATAACCGCCCTCGTACACCTCCGACTCGCGGTTAAAAACGTCCGAATTGGAAGGCGGCGTGGAATAGTTGATGTTCAGCGTGTTGTTTGCGGATGTGAACGGTTCATTCGAATTGTAGTTGTTGTTTTGAGAGATAATGGTTTTATTGTAGGGTTTAATCCGTCCCTGAATAAATTGTCCTATTTTCTCTCTGCATTGATGAATGAATCTGGGGGCATCGGGATAATCCGCCAGCGCCGTCATCAGGCTGGCCGCGCAGGTATCCGCTTCCCTCGCTGTGCAGCTGGCGCTATCCAATTTGAACATGTCCAGAATTTCATACACGGTGTAATTCCCAACATCAAAATCAATGGACGTTGTCATGCTTGTGTGGCCGTGGCTGTGTGTAATATAAATACGCTACATTTATATTAACATTAAATAACCTGAATATTACTGTATTGCATTGTTTGCTGGGTTCAGTGATGCGGGGTTGGCACCGCGCACACCTCCGGCTGCATCTTCAATTTCAACTCGTTGATGATTTCGGCCAGCTGTTCGGCATTGAAGGCTCCGTTCTTCGGAAACCCGTAGCGCTTGATGTATATGTCATATTCGGGACGCAACTTAATCTTGGAGGTGGTCACCTTCTGTTCGTTGAAAATGGTGAACGTTTTCTTGGTCAGCGTTTCTAAATACTCCTTTAATAACTGCACATTATGTAATATCGAATTTTCGGCTTTGAGTTTCGCAATCTCGCGTTGCAGCACCACCAACTCTTTGCCGACGTTCACCTCCACAATGAGCAGCGTGGTCAAGCAATAATTCAGGTAGTTCAACAGGCGCACATAGAGCGGGTGTGTGTTGGTTTTCAAGGCATACAATTTCACGGCCAGCGTGTTGAATGTCTCCAAATCGAAGTTGTCAATCAGGTTTTGAAAATTACCGAGACCCAGCTGATTCATGAAATCGTTCAGCTCACGAAACGGCTGACTCCGCACCAATCGCGCTAAACCGTCCATCTGCCCCGAAAACACGCTCAGCGGGCCGGTCGTGCTGCCTGCATTGCTGGAAAATGCGGTTTTGGTGGAGACCATATTTTTTTGCGCGTCGTTAGATTATGTTCATAAATTATTAGATTAAATATGCATTTAAAAATGTGGGTTGATGTATTATTCATCGGATATCCAGAATTTCTCTCGACCTCATGATTCCCAAACTGTTGGTTCAAACCAATGAGTGCATTTTGCCCCAACACGTTGCGTGCGTGCTAAAGGAGCGCTCGCCAGGATGGGACCACCGTTTTTTCACACACGAAGACATCATTGCGTATTTTACGGCGCTGCAAGAGGACGACCCCGATTGCAAACCGCTGCACGAAGCAATCTGCGAAGCGCATGAAATTGCCGCGACCAACAAAAACGGAAGCGGAAGCGAAAGCACCCCAGTCAGCAGCATCAGTGGCACCGGTGGTGGAAGCACATGTGGAAGCACCTCAGGAATCGCAAACCTAAAACTGGCCGACCTTCTCCAACTGCATGAAGTGTTCATCTACTATTATTTGTATAAGAACGGTGGCGCATACATGGACACCGGTGTAATTGTGCACGAGGACCACACCCTCTCGGAAATTGTGGAGCAGGCACCCGCAAAGAAGCACCATCTCATTGCAATTGAATCGTGTTTGAGCCCCGTCATTTTCACCGGCTTCATGGCCTCCACTCCAGGGCATCCCGTGCTTCGCAAGGTCATCCAGCACATGTGCAGCTTTGTCGCGGATTTTCGCAACTGCTGCATCGAAAACACCAAGTTCGATATTTCGAAAATCAAAACCGGCTCAATCATGCACGCCGCCTGCAAGGAAATCATTGATACCAATTCTGATACGAATGTCAGTGTCAAACTGCTCAGCGAAATCATCCCCCCCAATGAATCCCGTGCCACCATTTATGACAAGGAGAGCAACAGCAGCAAGGACAAGGACAAGGACGGCGACGCACCAGTGTTCCCCTTATTTTATCACTATTTCACGGACAAAATTGTTCGGGTCCCCATGCCCCCCCATAACCGTGAGACAATTGCCCTGAAGGACATTAAAATCGGCATCAGCGCGGCGGTGCCGTCCCACATGTTCAACAACGGCATCCACCAAAACACGCTGTATTTCTACGACGTCCTGAAGCACATCGGATACACGCCGTACCTCATTGTCACCAACTCGGACTACCTGAAATTCAAAAAGAGCCCACCCGACGGCTGGAACAGTTCGCATTACGAAAATGTTATAAGCTTTTCTCAAATTTACACCGTTGGGTTTCGCGCGGTTGTCACGTTCGGCGTCCAAATCTCTCACCTCGTGTTGCAGCAACTGCACTACATGGGTGTAAAACTAGTGTCCTACGTTTGCGGCAATGAATACCTCATCAATTCAGAAGCCATCATTTACGGCCACGGCGAATCGGGCTCCTTCGAGCAGGATAAAACCAACCCGCGCAAGTCGCTGTTTGACGAGGTGTGGCTCATCCCGCAAATGATGGAGCTGAACGAGTGCTACAAACGCACGCTGTCCCGCTGCGCCAAAATCATTGAAGCGCCGTTCATCTGGTCGCCCAAGGGCATTGAAACCATCGCCGAAAAGGAGGGCGCCACGCTGAACGACTTCATTTACATCAATGCAAAAAAGGATTTGAATAAATGCAAACGGCTGGCAACCTTCGACCCCAACATCAGCATCATGAAGTGGTTCCTGCCGTCGTTCGTGCTGTGCGAGCGCGCCTACCAGCTGTCCCCGCAACTCGTGGACCGCATTTACATCACCAACGCGTTTCGAGACAAAATCGGCGACACCCTAAACGCCAAAAAAATCGAGAACACGGTGCGATACACCGACCTGTTTTTGGACAAGCGCGTGTTTTTCGAAAAGCGCTTCATCACGTTTGAATTCATGAAGACGCATGCCGACATCGCCGTGTTTCACCAGTGGGGCAACCCGCTCAACTACATCTACCTGGAAATGGCGTGGCTCGGATACCCCTTCGTGCACAACGCGCACCTGTGCGCCGACCTCGGCTACTACTATGAGGGCTACAATCTGGAACAGGGCGCCGAGGTGCTCCTTGGTGCCATCATGAAGCACGACTCGGTCGCCCGCGAATACCTGCGCATCAACCGCGAGCGCGTGGACCGCTACCTGCCCACCAATGCGACCCTGCAACAAAAATACAAGAAAATGTTCGACGACCTGTTTTACCAGCCATGATTCTTGCGCATTTTTCGCGTGCTTCTAGTTCTCTTGCCACCTCGGAACATGGCCTTGGGACTGGAACTGGGTCTGGGACTAGACGCGCTTCTGGGACTGGGTCTGGACTTGGGACTGGGTCTGGACTTGGGACTGGACGCGCTTCGGGAAACACGTCGCAACAAGCAAAAACGTCCAATTGAAGACACTTTTATTGCATGGGGTTCAACGTACCTTATTTTGTTGGTGCGTCTAAACAGCGTGCTCAACCGGCTTGGACGTTTTTTGACGCAGTCAATCGCAAGCAGGTTGGTTTCCGGATTATAGGACCTAATTATTCCGCCTTTAACATCATTCGAAGATGTTTTCACCAGAGCGGTTTTATCATCCGCGTCACGGTACACAGTAAATGAAACACCGCATTTGGGATTATTCAACAAATCCGAAAGATAAACGTCTTTGAAATCCTTTGCACGAGTTGCTTCCCCTTCCAATGCAACTCCGCTGGATGACCTGTAATAATGTTGTGGGTCTATGCCCGTGTAATAATTTTGGGTACGTAAAATGGTTTCGTTCATTTTATACATTGACATGATAAAAAAAATATGACGCACGAAACCCGCGATTACATTACATGACATACGGAATGTAATAGTTTTCAGACTCGGAATGTGTTTTCATGAGCGCCTGGTGTTTCTTCTCTTGCCATTTTTGTTTCTGTTGCATGAGTTGTTTGTCCTTCATCTGTTTCATTTGCGGTTGTTGTGGGTCTCCGCAGCATCCGCAATGGTCTTCATTCGCTTGGTCTATTTTTGAATTCACGGTTTTGGGGTCGTAGTGCAGTTGCCACCTTCCTAG
>Ga0209088_10000081_pt1 | contig 68854 bp, 81 predicted proteins | sample S_140625_EF_Meta_FD_187324 | JGI IMG/M metagenome (GOLD analysis project Ga0209088, IMG submission 187324) | Freshwater microbial communities from Lake Simoncouche, Canada to study carbon cycling - S_140625_EF_MetaG (SPAdes) (version 2) | ecosystem: Environmental > Aquatic > Freshwater > Lake ... | reverse complement strand
CAGAGGAATTAGAGAGTCTAGGCCAAATTATGGTCAAGCAACTTAAGAATAGGTATAGTGATTTAGGATTCCACCGTAAGTTCGTAGTTGGAGTAGACAAGTCTAAAATGAAACTATATAATGTAGAGCAGTCTGCCCAAGAAGACATTATAGATGATAAGCCGCTATTTGACAATACAGCTACCGGGGCAAGACTGAAATCTGAAAAGTTCAATAAAAATACATTCTCAGGGTTTCAATAATGCATCTTTTTCTTAAAATCATATCCTGGGCAATCTCTTTAGTAATTTCTTTTTTTAGTGTATCAGCCATGGCTGCATATGATTACATTTGCATGATATTTAATATGCCAGTCGAAATTTGGAATTTGATTGGACAGCAAGACGCTGCTGAAGAAGAAAGTCAGTAATGACCGTATTAGCCGGAATTTATAAATATCCACATAGAAAAGGGTATTTAATGAATGTTACAGTATCCGGAAATAGATCTAAAAAACAAGCAAGAACATTAGCAAGAGCTGCTGAGTATTACGCATCTCTCCTAATGTCTAAACGCACTATTGAAACGGTGCAACTAGAGATTTGCTTAAAGAAAAAATTAGACGAAGAGGTTGAAGGGTATTGCCATTTTGTTGAAAGTGGTAATGGGTATAAAAAATTCTATATAGAGTTACTTAAAGGGTATCCTATAGATGATCTCCTACTAAACCTTGCCCATGAAGTTGTTCATCTAAAACAATTTACAATAGGCGAGCTTAACCGCACCGTACATCTAAGTAATACTTACAAGTGGCAAGGTAAGTATTATAACGAAGATAAAATAAATTATTATGATTTGCCCTGGGAGATTGAAGCTAATGGCCGCGAAAGAGGGTTATACTATAGATTTGTAGAGCACTATAACGGTTAATATACAGTAAAATAGGGAATTTTAAAATATAAATAATACGTATATTTTATTTGGAGTATTTTATGAAAAAATTAGATAAAAAAGCAGTCTTCTTAGTTGTTACATTGGTTAGTATTATTCTGGCGTTCGCATGGTCAGAAGCTATTATAGCAGTTATCGGCGTAGTATTGGCTGGGTTGGCATTGCTTGTTCTTAAAGATGAAAAAAAGCCTGAAGAAGAATTTATAGATTGGCCGTTTCCAACAAGTAAACCTACTACCCCACCAGCTACGATCGAGCTTGCATCATTAATAGAAACTCCAGTATCAGCACCTGCGCCAATTATTGAAGCACCTATCGAAGTACAAACTCCTAAAAAAAGAGGCCGTAAGCCTAAAAAAACGGCTTAATTAGTTGCTTTTTTTCTCCTGTTCATCTATAATAAGTGAAAGGAGTTACTATGAACCAACGTATTGCCCGAATGAAGCCTGCATCGATGCTTAATCACGATGACCCTTCTATCCGCATTTCTACCCTCATCAACTTTATGGAATCCGCGCAGAAAGCTCTAGAAGCTAAAGGCGAGGAAGATGGGGCGTTTCGCTTTGAATGTCTAGTGCAGTACTTACGGGATGATCATAAGCCTGGAACGCCTTTGCAGTTTAGTAAGACGATAATTGGAATGTAGCGGAATTCATCTCCATAAATAGTACAAAATGGAGATGAATAATGAGCGCTGATTCTGACAAGTACGAACACGACGTTGCAAAAAGCATTAATGGGGCCATTAAAGGCTTAGTTGCGGAAAGGCCGCGCGTAAGTACATCCTACCCTGATGTAAGGGTTGAGTATGGTAATTATACTGGTGCCAAGGCCGTTTGGGTCGAGGTAAAAATGAACCATACCGACAACCTTATGAATCCAAGATTTAATTACCTTAATGGGGCTTGGGAAGCTGGTGCGTCGTATAAATCTCCTGCTACTGACAAACTCGATGTTATTTTCAATAAGAGTAAAGAAGCCCAAGAGTGGATTGCCGGGCTTAAGGTATTTTTAGCAGCAAATAACTTTAAAGGTGATATTAGAAACCTTACCTTATATTCGACAACTACGGAAAGAAAGTCTGACAAAAATACTGTTTCCCTTGAGTTAATGAAACAATACCTTAAGACACTACCTAATAAAAATATTTGTAAGATATCAAATATTAATGTCGGTGAACTAGCTACACTCCACTACCTCAAAGGTAAGGCAGCTGTTGCTTATTATGTCAGTGCTGGTGATGACTTCTATCAATTTGGTACTGCCAATCCCCTAAAAATACCTAGCGTACCAGTATTTGCTGGTACAAACGATGTTGTATTCAGAGTTGGTGATAGATCTTCAAACTTCGAAATTCAAGCAGAAGTTAAATTAAAACGTATAGCTAGTAGTCCTTACAGCGTTAAACCAGGTACTAATAAACCTAATCCATTCAGGGCAATAAAATGAACTTCCTTTCCTTTCTATCCGAAGATGCATCAGAAGAAAAACTTAAACATCTCGAGCACGCTGAAGACCATGTAATTAATTCTGGAGATAAGGGATATGCACATGCATTTCATAACCTTCAGGATGTACATGCCCAGTTAAGTGGTAAGCATAACACCACAAAGATCACAACTAAGTACGATGGATCGCCATCTGTGGTATTTGGGCATCATCCAGAAACCGGTAAGTTCTTTGTTGCAACCAAATCGGCTTTTAATAAAGATCCAAAGCTTAACTACAGTAATAAAGACATCGAGGCCAATCATGGCCATGCCCCGGGTTTAGTAAAAAAGCTAAAGCATGCATTGAAGCACCTGCCAAAGATATCTCCTGATAAAGGTGTTTACCAAGGCGATATTATGCATTCAGGTGTTAAGTCAAAAGATAATGCTGAAGGGGATGTTGAGAGTCATAGCGGCAAGTTTCATTTTAAGCCTAATACTATCAGCTACTCAACTAAACACGGTTCAGATGAAGGTAAAAAGATTGCTCATTCAAAGCTTGGTATTGCCGTTCATACTGCATATAAAGGCAATCATTTTGATACAATGAAAGCAGAATATGCACCTGACCTTTCTCACTTTAAAAAGCACCCAGACGTGCACAACATTGATACCCAGGATGACGTGCATCATGCAAAAATGTCTGACGAACAGCACGCCACGTTTACTAAACATGTTCATGCTGCAACAAAAACGTTTAATGAGACCCCACCCGAGGCACATAAAGCCATCGAAGGTCATCAAGAGCATTTAAAGACATACATTAATAGTACAGTACGGGATGGTTCAACACCTTCTACCAAAGGTTATGCCGAGCACTTGAAGCAAAAGCATATGAAAGAAATTGGTAAAGTTAAGACTGATAAAGCTATTAATCAGAAAAAAGAAAACATGACTAAAGATCTCGGTCACGTTGATCAGAATAAGGACCACTTTACTAATATCCTTAAAATGCATCATCATTTGCAAAAAGCTAAAGATCAACTAGTTCATGCGCTTTCGGCAAAGCCTAAATTTGATCATCACATTGGTGGAGTTGAGACAAAACCAGAAGGCTATGTTGTAGTACGCAACAATCGCCCGACCAAGTTAGTTGACCGCGGGGAATTCAGTAGAGCAAACTTTCTTAAGAATACAAAATAATGGCACAGTTTAATTCAGCGAATGGTGCTTATCAGTCCCATAATCATACATTATTTGAAGTTAACCAAATTGCGACGTCTAATGGTTCATTAGTAACTTCTAGCAATAGGTTTCCTGTTGCTGCGCAGATTACTGATGATGAAGGTAGCTTATATTCATTTAATAATCACGCCACTAACACCAATCGTGGATGGACAATGGATGATACAATGCGGCCTGTTGTTAGTTTTCAAAACGGCAGTGCGAATACAGCCGATTTAATTAAAATTGTTGAGTATGAAATTGGTAATAATAATGCCGCACAAAGTACTATTATTTACGAGTGGTATGAGGGCCCTTTGACAATTACAGGTGCAGCCATACCGGCCTGGACTACTTTTGGCGTACATAGCCAGTACAGGGTGTATCAGGACAAATACTCTAGCAATCAAGGCAATATATTTACTATTCCATCAGGAACATATATGAGACATTCAGGGGTTATTATAGGCAAAAACACTTCGGATGATGCAGGCCCTGCAAGCATGTACGGCGGCGCAAGCCCAAACATGCTGACGCTTTGTATGAGACGTGTTGACAGCAGCACTAAATTGGATGTGTGGTTTGCTTTTACTATCAGAGAATTAATATAAATTAAAACTCCCTAAAAACGTGATTATTTAGTAATCATAAATATTCTATCAAACTTGTAGGATAACCGTATGCCACTAGACGATCACGTTTCAACTTCACCGATGGTCAGCCAATCGGCCACTGCTGCATTGCCCCAAAAAGGTAAAGTTTCTACTTCTAAGAAGACAGGTGGGACGAAGGATGAAATTTTAATTAATCCTGATATCAAAGAGATTATGCAGGAAGCAGCCGAAAAGCATCACGTGCTGGCGTTTGGTCGTATGAATCCAATTACGGCTGGCCATGAAGCTGTAGTTAAAAAGATAGATGATGTATCCAAGGAGCATAAAGCCGGGCATACCCTTGTGGTTTCTCATTCACATGATGCAAAGAAAAATCCATTAACTGCTGCTCAAAAGGTAGAACACGCTAAACACGCTTTTCCTGGAACAAACGTCGTTGCAGCAAGCAAAGACGCTCCCACCATCCTTCACCATGCCGCAGCCCTTCATAAACAAGGAGTCAAGCACCTTCATGTAGTGGCCGGGTCTGATAGAGCAGATGAAATGCATACCTTGCTTCACAAGTATAATGGCCAAAATTCCGGCCATGGGCATTACAAATTTAAGTCAATTACTATCCATTCATCTGGTGAACGTGATCCTGATGCTGAAGGTACTACAGGAATATCAGCAAGTAAGATGAGAGCGCATGCGGCTGCAGGCAACAGGGAAGAGTTTCACAAAGGCGCGCCTTCAAAAATGAGTCCTGGCCATAAAACAGCAATGTATAATGACGTACGTAAAGGGATGGGATTACATGAAAGTAATCAGCATCTGCAGCGTCATGCAACAACAATCGTATCCAAGAGATTACATGACAAGCAAATTAAACGCCACTCAGGACGCCACGGTGTTAAGACTATTGCTGACTTTACCGGTGGTGATAAAAACGTAATTGATAGGCAAGTTAGTAACTCCAAAGATCCACAAGTTAATAAAATAAAAGATCTAGTTAGAAATAATTTAACCGGATTAAAAAAACCAACTAATATTATTAAAGCACAAATTAACAATTCAGTTGAGTTAGATCAGAATAAATTTAATGCTATGTATGAGAGGTTCTTTGAGAAACAAGGTACGTCGAGCAGCCTAAATGAAAGCTTTGGTGCTTTTTATACTGCTAAAGATCTAGGAATGGTAGCCGAAGGTGGATTCTCAATGCATCCTTCAGTACAAGGAATGCTGGATGAAGATGCAGCCGATCACCTAAGACAGGCATCTATTCTTCAAAGGACCGGTAAATTTCAAACAGCCAGCATGCACAGAAAGATAGCTGCAGCATTACAGAGAGGTGATGCAACTGCTGCAAAAGCTCTAACATCTGAATTAAAAAATATTAATGAATAAGGTTAAAATATAAAATGGAAGAATTAATTGCCCGCATGAATAGAATCCTTGCCGATTCCTATCAAATTTATCTTAAGACACATTTTTATCATTGGAACATTACCGGTTCAAACTTTCCTCAATACCATGACTTCCTCAACGGAATTTACGAGGAGGTATATGGCAGCGTTGATCCTATTGCAGAACATATTAGACAACTTGATGGAGTCCCGCAAAACGCACCGACCATGTTAAAGCAAAATTCTAACATAGTTGAGACCACAACTGTCAAACCTGCCTTGGATATGCTTGAAGATATTGCTTTCGATATGCAGATAATTGTAAAAGATATTACAGAAACTGCCAAACTTGCCGATAAATTTAATGAGCTAGGTCTTTCTAATTTTTTACAAGATCGTCATGCTGCTTACAAAAAGCACATTTGGATGCTTAAATCAACCACTAAGCCTTAAAAGCATAGATAGTACACAAATAAAATAACTAAGTAGATCAAGGAGTCATAATGTTAAACGACAAAAACAGCCCTCAAGTATTAAGTGCGATTTCCGGTGTCATTAAAGGTAATCGTTCAGTATCGTCATCAGAAGATAAAGCATTTAACGAAACCTTAGCTTCACGCTATGCAATGTTTAAACCTGCTTCTGAACAGAGTCTAATTCAGGAAAGCGCACAACTTTCTCCAAAGCAAAAGAAAATTGCCAAAGTAGCCGGTGATCCTGGTAAAATTGATGCAGCGGACTTTAAAGCACTTCGTGCAGGTAAAAAAGTAGAAGAAGAAATTACAATGAAAGAGCGGGTGCTTAAGACACTTGGCCAGATCTTAGACGAAGGTCGTGGTCGCCCTCGTAAGAATCCATTACCGGCATCAAAAGCATCCTCAGATGAATCTGATGAGCATGGAGAAGATAATGGTAAGGAAGCCGATCAGCACATCCATGTACAATTAAAGAAAGCTTCTGATACCAGCCATCACGAAGTAAAAGGTAAAGAAGGATTTAAGACCAAGGGCGGTGCTGATATTAAGTTTGATAGCGGTACCCACTTTGTTCCTGCCGAACACGCCAAGAAGGTACTATCCGCACTAGACAGGCTTAAGCCAGCTGATCGTGAAAAAATGCATGCGCATATTCAACAATCACACGCTAACTTCTCCGCCGTTCACAAGTTAGTTAGCTAATAGAGATTACCTAAATATAAAAATAATAATCCTAAGGAGGAAACTAACATGTCAATGTGGGGATCAAGCGACGCGGCTTCTAATTGCGTAATATTTGCACCGACATCAATTAGATTAGCACCAACAAGAGCTAATGCTAATTTACTTTACGGTAATACAACACCTAACGCAGACTTTGGTAACAACAGAATCGGTATGTACGCAGTTGATGCAGCTGAAATCGCTGTAACATCTGGTAACGTAGCTTTTTTAACTATTATTTCTGGAGGTTCTGGTTATACAGGTAATGCGGCTGTAACCATTACCGCTGTAAACGGCGGTACAAGTGCAACTGCTAATGCATTTGCAAACCTTTCAACAGGTAGAATTACAGCACTTAATATTTCTGCTGCTGGTTCTGGTTATATTACCAATCCAATTATAGCTGTTGGCGCGCCAACAGCCATTACATTTAACGCTAATTCTGCTGTCTCTAATACCAACGACACTATTGCTTTAAGTTCAGCCAATAGTAAGTTTTTAGTTGACGATAGACTAACATACATTGCAAATACTGGTAATACTGTTATTTCTGGTCTTGCAAACAACACACAGTATTTTGTAGTACAAGCAAACACAACTACTATTCAATTAAGTTTAACTAAATCCGGTTCAGCTATTAATCTAACTTCTGGTGCTAGCGAGACTGGTCATAACCTAATTGGTGAAACAGCTACCGGGTTTGCTGGTGTTGGCGGTGGTAAGAACAGAGGTATTCCACATACCGGATGGGTTCTAAGAACAGCTGGTACTGGCGGCCGCGCCGGTCGTATTAATTATGAAGTCTTGGTTGCTGGCGGTATTACTACTGACGGTAGCGATGATAGTGTTCTACCTGACGCATAATATTAAATGTCTGATCGCGCTAAAAAGATAACTGAGTTGGTGACACACACCAACGCCCCGGCTAACAATCTACTAATGATAGTGCATCAGCCGGGGTTAGCTAATGTTGAAAATCGTAGTATTTCATTGAGTAATTTATTTGCCAATGTATCTACTAACGCAGTCTTTACTGGTGCTAGACTTAATCTGCCTAATACAGCTGTTCCTGCTACTACAGGGTCTAACGGAATAGCCGGAGAGATAAGATATGATAGTTCTTTTATCTATATCTGCATATCAACAAATTCTTGGAAGAGGGTCAATCTAAGCAGCGGCTGGTAAATTCTATGCATAATGATCAAATTGATGAGACGAATTTTTTATTGTACGCAGCTAAACACTATGACAACCCATCATGTTTTGATACATTAGAATTCTATGAGGACTTAAATAGATTTAAGTATATAAAGAGGCTTCTTAGTCGCTACGAAGAAACAGGTGAATTGAAGGAGAGGCTTATACTTAACCATATTATTATTCTTTATAATTTATTTGGTGTGCCCGCAACGACGAGAATGCTTTTCTTTAAACTAAAAGGATTTTATAGTCAGTTAGTTCCGTTTTTATTATTGCTCAATTATTTACCAGAAAAAATTCACGGTATAGGATTAGAAGGCAAGACAGTTCTAACATCTGAAATTTTACCCGATTCAAATATTGAATCAGCTTTAAATAATATTTAATGTCAAACTCATCAGTAGATTTATTTTTAACTTATCATTTTCTCAAAAGGCTGGCAACACCCTTTGAGAATTGGGATGCTTACAAGTTAAAAATCATTGACGCAGATGGTAATGTACTTAAAAAATCAAAGACTCTTACAACCCCAGAAGAAATTAATGCATGGGGTTACTTTGATAGGTTAGTAGCTAATTTAAAAAAGCTACTTGCAAAGGTCCCTGGTGGAAAGACAAAGATCGCTTCTTATGCTGCAGCATTGCTGCTAATTAAGGAGAATAAGTCCCCAAGAGACATAGATGATGAAGAGTTAGCCGTATTAGTAGAAACCCTACTCAATGCGCAACTAAATGCTTTAAACGAGGATGGTATTGCCGTTGCTCCTGCCAATAATGTTGGTGGTGGTAAGGTCGCTGGTCTCGGAATAGGTGCTCAAGGAGAGCCTCCTAAGAAAGCTAAACTTAACGCTATGTTTAGAAGGAAATTGATTGATGTGGCTCCTAAGCTTTCTACCTGATTGGGTATTTTACGGAATTGTAATCGTTAGTGCTAGTGGTCTGCTACTAAGCAAGTTCATACCTCAAATTTATCGCCCCGTTGCGCAGTTGTCGCTCGGGGCTTTTCTTTTGTATGGAATATACATGGTCGGCGGCGCTGTCAATGAAGAATTATGGCAATCTCGTGTATCTGAAATGGAAGCTAAAGTTGCTGCAGCAGAGGTACAGTCTTCTGAAGAAAATATTAAGATAGTAACTAAAATCAAGTACAAGAAAAAGATAGTATATGAAAAGGGTGCTGACGTCATCCAATACATTGACAGGGAGATTGTCAAGTATGATGTAAAATTTGCACCAGGTGGTATGTGTGAGATACCAAAAGAATTTATTGACGCTTTAAATAAGGCTGCAGAATGAACTTAGTAAGATTATTCATCCTTTGTGTTTTTATTGTCTTGATGTTTTTACTTACAGGCTGTTCAACAGTGGTACCTGTTAAGGTTAAATTTCCAGAACTTCCTGTTGACTTATCTGTGCAATGTGCACCTCTTAAAAAGATACCAGATGATGCAAAGCTGAGCGATATCACTAAAACAATAACAGACAATTATACAACATATCATGCATGTGCGGCAAATAATGATGGACTACTTGAGTGGTATACAACACAGAAAAAAATATTCGAGGGACTTTGATGATAACACTACAACAACTCAAACAATTATTACCAGGCAACGCTTATATCAGCCACTGGCATGAAGTACTAGAACAGCTGTTACCTGATTATGATATTAACACCCCCCAGCGCATCGCAGCATTCATTGCACAGTGCGCGCACGAATCTGGCAACTTTAAAGTGCTTAAAGAGAATCTTAACTACAGAGCAGTAACGTTAAGAAAAATATTTCCAAAGTATTTCCCTGACGATGCAATTGCAGCCGCTTATGCAGGCAAGCAAGAATTAATTGCAAATAAGGTATACGCCAATCGTATGGGTAATGGAGATATAGAATCTGGGGATGGGTTCCGTTACTGTGGGCGCGGACTTATTCAGTTGACTGGTAAGAGCAACTATCAAGCGTTCGCTGATAGCCTGGAAATGCAAGTTGAAGATGTACCAGAATATCTAGCAACGTTTGAAGGTGCCGCACAATCAGCATGCTGGTTCTGGGAGTCAAATAATTTGAATCAGTGGGCCGACAACGGGGATATTGTGACGTTGACGAAGCGGATCAATGGTGGCACGATCGGGCTTGAAGATCGAATTAAACATTACGAGCATGCGCTGCATGTATTAGGAGCATAAAATGGCAGAAGAAAGCAAAGAAGGCGCAAAAGGCGCATTCATAGAAAAATTACTATTTGCGATATTACCATTGTTACTAGGATCAGTTGGATATCTAATTTAATGCATTAGGTTCTATCAACATGACGTAACAATTCTGAATCAGAAGGTAAGTTTGGTTGTTACTACAGACAACAAGCAGGCCAGCAACAGTGGTGCTGAACTAGCCCGTGAGAAACTGCGTCAAGATCTTGAAAAAGAAATCCAAAAGAACCGTGACGCTATCATGGAGAATCGTCAACACATTGCTGTTCTTGAAGATAGACAGGGATTTGGTCCAAAGAAAATTGGCGCAATGAAGGAATAGTAACTTGGTGAAAAATCAAAAGAAAAAAGATCGAAGAACAAAACTAAAAGTAAAGGTTAATAGATAGCGGCAAATACAATGTTTTTGTGATTTTTATAATTAATTTATCACAAAATATGAAAATAATAAAAATTGTAATTGTACTATTGCTATCTTTACTATTAGTTAGTATTCCTGCAACAAGCGATCAATTAATATCCCCACCTAAAAACTATCGTCATTGGCAAAAGCTAGAAAAAGTTTGCGAGGAAGGTAGAAAAACCTATGGGGTTAATGAGTTTGTAGAGAACGGCAAGGTGTGCCGGTGGACCTTTGTACCTTACTGGCCCGAAAAGAAGGACAAGTAATGGATCCGATTACTATAGGTCTTGCATTTACTGCAGCTCAATCAGCAATCAGTGGCATTAAACAAGCCATTGCCATGGGCAAGGATATTAACAGCATTATAGGACAGGTGGGGCATTTCTTCGAGGCCGCTGATCAAGTTCATATGGCCAGCATCAAAGCTAAGCATGGTGCTATGGATAAATCTGATGCTCAACTTGGACGCCAGGCTCTTGAGTTTGCCATGCACAGTAATCAATTACGTGAGGATGAAAGAGCTCTCAAAGACATGATTTACTGGCAACTTGGTAAACCTCAAATCTGGGCTGAGATGATTGCAGAGCGTACCAGATTATTAAGAGAAAAGCGTGAAGGTGAAGAAGCAATGGCTAAAGCCAAGCAAGCTCACAAAGAAAAAATGGCCGGATATATGATGATGTCTCTATATGCATTAGCTGGTGGAATTGCTATTACTGCTTTTATTATGCTAGGAGTTCAGTTTTATAGTATGGCTGAAGAGCAGAAAGCGTATGAAGCAAAGGTAGTAGCTAGACAAAAAATACTTAGACAGCAACAAATTGAAAGAGAACAACAGCAGATAAAGGAATTGGAAAAGTCCGCAAGATCAGGTGGCTAGTGTCTATTCCTATCATTTTTCCAATCATTAAACATTACTATGAATATTGCAACTAGCGGAATACTGGATAGCAGAAACAGTATGTCGTTAAAAGTAATGATTATATTGAAGTGCATTACTTATTTATAAATATATTACTATTACAGGAGACACAAAATGGGTGAATCAAGGAGCGAAAAAGAGGCTCGAATCAAAGACAAAGCGGGTTGGGTAATTACCGTCTTGCTGCACTACTAGCTATTAATACTCTTATGGGTGGAAGTAATAGTAGTAGAATTCTTAATGATACAATTGAAGCAAACAACACCTGGTCATTTTATCAGGCAAAGAGTATTAAACAAACTCTTGCTGAAATGGCATACGATGATGCCGTACGTGATAAGAATACAAAGAAGGCTGATGTCCTTCAAGCAAAGATTGATAGGTACGAAAATGAACCTAAAGAAGGTAAAAAAGCATTGATGGCAAAAGCACGTGCTTTAGAGGCTGATAGACTTGATGCAAAAGCACGTAGCCCTTGGTATACCTATGCAGGCTCCTTACTTCAGATCGCTATCGTACTACTCACAGCAAGTATACTTGCAGTTAATAATAGACTGTATCTTGCAAGTCTATGTGTAGGTTCTTTTGCTATGTTATTGATGAGTAATGCTATTTGGTTATGGATTCCTTTCCTAATTTAAAGGTATACTATAATGGCAGAAGAAGTAAAAAAAGACGAAGATTGGATGCAGAAAAAATGGCGTCCGGCTATGGGTTGGATGTACATGATTATTTGTACCCTTGACATGGGTATATTCCCAGTTCTATGGAGTATTTTACAAACCGTTCAACACCAAACTGTTACACAGTGGCAGCCGCTTACGCTACAAGGCGCCGGGTTATTTCATTTAGCAATGGGTGCAGTTTTAGGTATTGCTGCTTTTGGACGTACACAGGAAAAGCTTGCCGGGACAGCTGCAAACGTATCTAATACTGTATCTGCCCCTGCACCATTAACGGTTGCAGCAACTGCTCCTACTCCTGTAGTATATGATACTCTTGTAGTCCAGGCCCCTATAAATAAAGTAAGTGAAGGATTTGGTGGCAAGAAAGCACCACCTCCTGCTGCCGAACCCATGCTATAAGGACTTATATGTTAAGAATTGCTACCTTGCTGCTTATTGCAGCACTATTTAATACTTCGGCTTTTGCCGGAGGTGAAATAAAAGAAGTATGCCGTGACAAGCTTGACAAAGCGGGTAAGGTAGTAGTTAAGAATGGTAAATCAGTTCAAGACTGTAAGAAGATTAAAGTTCACAAGAAACTTGAAACTTCTAAAGATACAACAAAGAAATAATTATGGCATCTATAGAAGCACGTGTTGGTATAGTAGAGACCAAGATAGAAAACTTAGGTGATAAACTTGATGACCTCAAAAGTGATGTGAAGGACATGCATGAATGTCTAGATAATACACGCGAAGGTATTCAGGAGAAACTAGATAAGATGTATGAGACGTCATGTGACCAGCATGCATCACTAGGCAAAGAAGTAAAAGAGTTGAAAAGAGAGCATGATCGATTACTGTACACTTTTGGCGGCGGCATTATAGTAGTATCTTTTCTTTCAAATCACTTTGATAAAATAATAACACTATTCGGTTAGGCTTATGTAATTACTCAATGCTGGATTTAACTATAGGTTAATGTATAATGTCTATGTGACGAACAGAAACTTATAATTATGATATACATTGACAGCAAATACATCGGGCTCATCTCGTCACGATTCCTTCTCTTTAAACGGAGAGGTGATTCATATAACTTCCGTTGCCCTCTGTGCGGCGATTCCCAGACAAACAAACATAAGACTCGTGGATATCTTTACAAGAAGACCACAAGCATGCTTTACTACTGCCACAACTGTCATGCGTCAATGTCATTTGGCAACTTCTTGAAGATTATAGATCCAACCCTGTTTAAGGACTACGTTCAGGAGGTCTTTATGGAGAAGAACAGTATCACCAGCAACACTGTTGTGGATATAACTGATACATCTAAACCAAAGTTTATATCAAATTCACCTTTAAAAACACTTAAGAAAGTATCTCAACTCGAATGGGATCATCCAGCTAAGAGGTATGTGAACAGGAGAAAGATTCCTACCAACTTTCACGCCAAGCTTTTCTTTGTATTAAAGTTTAAAAAATGGATTAATACAATCATACCAGGGAAGTTTAGTGATGAGTCAGTAGCTAATGACGAACCAAGGCTTATCATTCCATTGATTGATAGTAACCAAGATTGTTTTGGTATTCAGGGGCGTAGCTTTAAGCCTGATGGTATACGTTACATCACAATCATATTTGACGATACAAAGCCAAAGATCTTTGGACTGGATGATGTTGACTTTAGTAAGAAGACTTACATCACTGAAGGACCTATTGACTCCATGTTTCTGCCTAATGCAGTTGCCATGGCAGGATCGAACGGTGTAAAAACGATTGATAACATCGCCTTTGAGTATAAACAGAATGTAGTGTTCGTGTACGACAATGAACCGCGTAATAAAGACATATGTAAAATAATGGATAAGGTGATTGAAAGCGGTTATAATATCGTATTCTGGCCTGAACATATCCTGCAGAAAGATATCAATGAAATGGTGATGGATGGTATTAATCCAGCCGATATAAAGTTAATTCTAGATAATAATACATATAGTGGACTGCAGGCGAAAATGAAAATGGTAACGTGGAGAAAAACATGAAAATTATAAGTGAGTATGAAAAAGAAGCAAGAAGCGCAATAGTTATTTTTAAGGATGAAACGGTATTTACCGTCGAAATGTACGAGGGTGATAAGCTTGTAGAATCAAGAGAAATAGTTGATCATACATTACAGTATGCCGAAGATTGCGCAGAGAATTGGGTTGAAGGTATTATAGAATGAAGGTTCGTTTAATTAGTTGCTCAAAACCATCTAAGGAGTTATCAAATGAAGGTCTGTATGACGCACAAGAGCTTGTCGCGTATTGTGCAAGAGTCTCGAACCCTGCCAATCAATACAATGCCGGTACGTCCGAAAAACTTATCCAATACCTCGTCAAGCATCAGCACTGGAGCCCACTTGAAATGGCTTCAGCATGTCTCGAAGTCGAAACCACTAGAGACATTGCCAGGCAGCTCCTCCGCCACCGAAGTTTCTCATTCCAAGAGTATAGCCAGCGTTACGCTGACCCAACAAAGGATCTCGACTTTGTACTCAGAAAAGCTCGATTACAGGACCTACACAATCGACAAAACAGCATAGAGGTCAATGACCTTGCGTTAGAGACACGTTGGTATCAGCAACAGCAATTTGTTATTAATGCTGCAAAAAGTGCTTACGAGTGGGCAATTGTTAACGGAATTGCAAAAGAACAGGCCCGAGTTGTATTGCCGGAAGGTAACACAGTTTCACGTTTATGTGTCAACGGAACTCTGCGTTCTTGGATTCACTATATACAACTACGTTCTGCAAACGGAACGCAAAAAGAGCATATTGAAATCGCTACAGCATGCGCAGAGGTCATATCACAGGTGTTCCCTCTAACACAACAACTAATAAAAAACGGAGAATAAATGGAACATAACGTTCATGGTATTAAGGTAGAATATTCTCGAGATTCACTGTTTGACGAGCTAGGCATAAAACGTCTTCGTGAATCTTACATGAAAGAAGACGAACAATCCCCACAAGAAAGATTTGCATATGTATCATCATCGTTCGGGTCAAATGAAGAGCATGCCCAACGTCTATACGAGTATTCTAGCAAGCATTGGCTTTCCTATTCTACTCCTATTCTCTCTTTCGGGCGTAGTTCTCGTGGCCTTCCTATATCATGTTTTTTGCCTTATCTTCATGATAGCTCACAAGGCCTCGTCGATTGTCTATCAGAAGTAAATTGGCTGAGCATGCTCGGTGGAGGAGTTGGAATTGGAATTGGTATTCGTTCTGCTGATGATAAGTCTGTGGGTGTGTTACCACATCTTCGTACTTACGATGCAAGTAGCCTGGCTTATCGCCAAGGCCGTACTCGCCGTGGTAGTTATGCCGCTTATCTTAATATCTCTCACCCTGACATTCTTATTTTTCTTGAGATGAGAAAACCGACTGGTGATCCTAATATGAGGACCCAGAACTTACATCACGGAATTAACATTACTGACGATTTTATGATTAAGGTCGAGCAATGTATGTTGGATCCTAAAGCAGACGATACCTGGGAACTTAAAGATCCTCATAACGGTGAAGTACGTGAGGTCGTTTCTGTACGCGACCTATGGCAGCGTATTCTTGAAACAAGAATGCATACAGGAGAACCTTACCTGCATTTTATCGACACGAGTAATAGATTGATGCCTGAGTTTCAAAAGAAGCTTGGATTGAGCATCAAGCAATCTAATCTATGTTCGGAGATCATTCTTCCTACAGATAAAGATCGTACTGCAGTATGTTGCCTATCATCAGTTAACTTAGAGTATTATGATGAATGGAAAAATGATCCGTTATTCTTAGCCGATATAGCTGAAATGCTTGATAATGTGCTTCAATACTTTATTGATAATGCCCCAGAAGCTGTCTCACGTGCCAAGTACTCTGCAATTCGCGAACGTAGTATCGGTATTGGTGCTTTAGGCTGGCATGCATATCTTCAAAAGAACAACCTACCTTGGGAATCAGCCATGGCTGTAGGCGCCAACCATAAGATCTTCGGTCATATTCGTAAAGGGTTGGATATTGCTAATATTGAATTAGGTACTAAGAGGGGTGAGGCTCCAGATGCAGCTGGTACTGGACGTCGCTTTAGTCACATGCTGGCTATTGCACCTAACGCTTCAAGCTCTATTATCATGGGAAATACTTCTCCTTCTATCGAGCCTTTGCGCGCAAATGCTTACAGACAGGATACGTTATCCGGATCATCCTTAAATAAAAACAAATGGCTTGAGCAGCTACTACGTAAAAAGCCTTTAACTGATAATGAGATTCAGGAAATTTGGTCAAGTATTATGGCTAATGACGGATCAGTACAACATCTTGGAATGCTAGATGAGTGGGAGAAGGATGTATTTAAAACCTCAATGGAGATCGATCAACGCTGGTTAATTCAGCATGCTGCAGATAGACAACAATACATCGATCAAGGTCAGAGTCTAAATCTATTCTTTAGGCCAGATGTTAATATTAAATACTTACACGCCGTCCACTTCATGGCATGGAAACAAGGCTTGAAGACACTATATTACTGCCGCAGTGAGAAGCTTGCCAAAGCCGATAAGGTATCGAAAAAGATCGAGCGTCAAGTAATACAGGAATTAGACCTTAGAGCGTTGGCTGAAGGTGATACATGCCTTGCATGCGAAGGATAAAAAAATGAATGCAACTAGAAAAAAAACCAGAATAACAGACGAACGTACGAATTTTAAACCCTTTAATTATCCGTGGGCATACGATGCCTGGCTAAAGCATGAGCAGAGCCATTGGCTTCATACTGAAGTACCCATGCTTGAGGACGTTAAGGATTGGAAGTCAAAGCTAACGAAGGATGAAAAGCAATTTCTTACCCATATCTTTAGATTCTTTACCCAGGGCGATATTGACGTAGCCGGCGGATATGTAAACAACTACTTACCTCACTTCCCTCAGCCTGAAGTAAGGATGATGCTGCTTGGATTTGCAGCACGTGAAGCATTACACGTTGCAGCATACTCACATCTTATTGAAACGTTAGGTCTACCAGAAACAACGTATAACCAGTTTCTGGACTATCAAGAAATGAGAGACAAACATGAGTATGTACTTAACATCTCTAACGGCGATGTAACCAACTCAACCATTGCCCAAAACATTGCTGTATTCTCTGCATTCACTGAAGGTATGCAGTTATTTTCGTCATTTATCATGCTACTCAACTTCCCTAGAACAGGCAAGATGAAAGGTATGGGTCAGATCGTTACTTGGTCTATAGTTGATGAAACGATGCATGCTGAATCAATGATCAAACTATTCAGAACATATATAGAAGAAAATAAAGAAATCTGGAATGATGACCTTAAAGGTAAAATATACACTATTGCTGAAAAGATGGTTGAATTAGAAGATAAGTTTATTGATCTAGCCTTTGCTATGGGACCTATGACAGGACTAACAGCTGAAGATGTAAAGAAATACATTCGTTATATTACCGATCGCAGACTAATTAGTCTTGGTTTAAAAGGCATCATGAAAGTAAAAAAGAATCCTCTACCCTGGGTTGAGGAAATGATAAATAGCCCTATACATACAAACTTTTTTGAGAATAGAGCAACAGATTATGCAAAGGGCGCACTATCCGGATCATGGGGAGATATCTGGGCTGATTGATACAAAGCCTTACACATACTCTATTACACACATACCTACTGGCAGAATTTACTACGGAGCTAGATATGCAAAAGGATGCACACCAACTGATTTATGGGTATCTTACTTCACATCAAGTAAAGTAGTACATCAATTAATCTTATCAGACGGGATAGAGTCATTTAAAATAAAAATTCGTAGGACTTTTAGTACGTCTCAGCGAAGCTATTAGTGGGAAGGTCGTTTTCTTCGAAAAATAAATGCTAGAAAAAATACCAGGTTTTTAAACAAACACAACAACGACGGGCTTATAGGACTAGCCGGTGATATGAATCCTATGAGAGATCCTGAAGTTGTTAAAAAGTGGAAAAATTCTGCAAAAATTAATAATAAAAAAACAGGTCGATCTCATTCTGATACTCATAAATTAGCTATTTCAAAATCTCTTAAGGGTAGAGTTAGAACCGATGATGAGAGAGCTGCTATATCTAAAGGACTTAAAGGGTATAAACATACTCAGGAATATAAGGATATGTGCAGGATAAGGCAGACAGGTAAAATACCTACCATAGAGGCTAATTCAAAAAGACGGGATTCTATTCTTGGTAGAAAAAAATATGAGTTAAATGGTCAACGCAAACTATTTAAGCCTGGTACTGAGCCGATTGGTTGGAAACCGGTTAAAAATAAGGAAATAAAATGATAGATAAAAAACCCCACGTATGCTACGAATGCGATAGCGAATTCTTTGTATTTCCAACGTATGAAGAGAGTGAAGTAGGAGAAATCTCTTGGTGTCCGTATTGCGGATCTGAACTAGAGGCAGCCGCAGAGGATATAGATGAAGAAGTGGATGAGTACTTTAAGGAAGTAGATGACGAGGAGTGATACATAGTTCTTTGAGGTGACTATGTGATTATTGCTGGTATTGACTTTTCATTAACATCCCCCGCTATATGCGTTCATTCTGGTACAGAGTTTAGCTACGACAATTGTAAGTTTTATTACCTTTCTGGTCTTAAGAAGACTATTGCTTCTTCTAATAACATGACCGGGACTCTGTATCCAGAATATGATACTGTAATGCAACGGTATCAAAACATATCGACATGGGTGATGAACATTATTACCACCAGCAAAGTATCGCATGTCTATCTTGAAGACTATGCATTCGGGGCAACTGGCAGAGTGTTTCATATAGCTGAGAATACAGGCATACTTAAGTACAACCTATGGCAGAACAACATACCTATCGTAACCATCCCTCCCACAGTAATAAAGAAATTTGCAACCGGTAAGGGTAATGCTAACAAAGAAATCTTACAAGAACACTTTATTACAGAGACTGGCATTGATATCAAAACTCAACTACAATTAACACTTAAGCAATGGAATCCTTCATCGGATATCATTGATAGTTATTACATTTGTAAGTATGGAGTTTCTGAGTATGGCAAAGAAAAGTAGCAGCGGTATACCTTATGTCTTTCCTTCTGGTAAAGCTTCGTACGTATACGAAAAAGATGCAATAAATATTAAAGTATACTATAATGCATTTAAGAATGTAGAAGTGTTTCAGACATGTAATGGGCATACCCAGCGTATGCCGATGTCGCATAATGATTACGAGAACTTTGAGAATAGGTTAAAGTCAAATGGATTTAAACAGCTGGCGTTAGTATAATGGATAATACAGGGGATTTCTACTCCCTAGATGGGGGTTCGATTCCCTCACGCCGGACCAAATATTATGAATCAAGTCAATCGTCAACCTATCTTTAACGTTAAACAAAACGTTACTCTATTTAATAAAATTACTAACGATACATTTGTAGGTGATATCGTTAATGAAAACGAAATTGATGGTCGTCAATACTGGGTATTTCACTCGTATATTCGTCCTAATAGTCGATTGCTTATGGCAAAAGACTCCTACACAATAACTAAAGCTAAGAAATAGTTGATATCAACTACGAACTTAGCTATTATAACCGATGCCAATTGGCATTTTTCTTTTAATTATGAGGTATTTTATGAATCAAAAAACAAAACTACGTATAGCATTTTTCAACGGCCGTGAGATGACTGCCAAGCAAATGACATCCCAATTCGGTATTGCATCTCCTCGCAAGGTCGTGAGTGATTTGCGTCTTGAAGATGGATTGCCAATCTACGCAAACAAGCACGTAGACACCAAAGGGCGTGAAACAACCAAGTATCGTTTAGGTACTCCAAGCCGCTCAGTTATTGCTGCTGGCTACCGTGCAATGGCCCTTGGTCTTGTTTAAGCTACCGTAATGTAGTATAATTAGGGGACTTGTTGTCCCCTTTTTCATTTATAAATTATGAACACAGAACTTAAATCCTTTGATTATAAACTTAAAGAAGCCGCACCACTTGCCTCACCAGAAGGTCGTAAATGGCTTATGGATCACCTTAAGATAAGCACTATTAGAGTAAGGTTCATTAAGGCTGATGGTACTGAGAGGACCATGAACTGTACCCTTGATGATCGAGTGGTTCCTGTACTAGAAAAGAAGACTGATAAAGTCAAAACACTTAACGAAGACGTGTTGCCAGTATATGATGTTGATGCTAAAGGTTGGAGATCGTTCCGCCTAGATAGTATTTTGACAATATCCTTTGATCTATGAAAACAGGCATTACATTTGGTGCATTTGATTTATGTCATACCGGGCATGTTCTTATGTTTGCAGAGTGTAAGGCTTACTGCGATCATCTCATCGTCGGACTCCAGGTAGACCCAAGCCTTGAACGTAAAGAAAAGAATACCCCAGTACAATCACTTTATGAGCGCTTTGTGCAACTTAACGCAATCAAATATATCGATGAAATTGTACCGTATGCTTATGAGCATGAGATACTACAAATTATACAATCAAGAAACATTGGCGTTCGGTTTGTGGGCGCTGATTACATCAGTCGCGATTTTACTGGTAAAGACTATTGTGTTAGCAAATCCATCGATTTACACTTTAACAATAGAGATCATGGATTCAGTACTACAGAATTAAGGAAAAGAATTGAAAGTCCTAATAACAGGAAGTAGAGGCTACATCGGATCTGTGCTTGCTAAAACCTTACAAAAGCAAAGTATAACATCAATTGGTATTGATCATAATGGAAGACCAGATGGTTCATCGATATATGGGGTGTATAGCGAGGCATGTATTACTGATGATGAAGTTATAGAAGTAGTAATGCAGAGTGGTATTGATACAATTTTTCATTTGGCAGCTAGTGCAGATGTAGGTGAGAGTGTCACTAACCCAGCAGCATTTTACTATAACAACATCGGTAGAACATCCCTTATGATGACAAAGTTACTTGCCAGCGGGTGGCAGGGTAAAGTAGTTTTTTCATCAACTGCGGCTGTATATGAGCCGTCGATGTACATTATTAACGAGAACGACCCGAAGGTCTCTCCAAATCCTTATGGTAGGAGCAAGCTTGCGTGTGAGGAATTGTTGCTTGATATTTACAAGGCCCATGAAATACCCACAGTTGTGTTTAGGTATTTTAACGTAGCGGGGGCTTGGGATGATGTAGGTGACCATATTGATGCCAATCATATAGTTTCGCGTATGTGTAAGACTGCACACTCAAACACGCCATTTACTATTTTTGGCACAGATAAACAAACTAGGGACGGGACATGTATAAGGGACTATCTGCATGTAAGAGATGTTTGTGACGCGCACCTACGGGCAGCTGAATACTTAGATTTAAATCCTGGATTTCATACTTTTAATTTAGGTACAGGAACCGGTATTACAAATAAAGAAATGATAACGGCGTTTGAGAGATTTACTGCACGTAAGTTGGATGTAAGATACGGGCTTGGGCGCCTTGGTGATCCAGATATTCTTTTTGCAAACCCATCTAAATTTACTAATTTAACGGGATATAGATATAAGCATAGTAGCTTAGAAAATATTATTTCTACAGCATGGCAATATTATTGTAACAAAATGGAGTGATAGATGTTTGATGAGAATGAAGTTTCTCTAAAATCGCAAGGCGGTACTGAGAGAATGAAGCGTGGACTAGCAGCAAGACTTCCAAGTGAATTTAATGATGACTTTCAAATTATTTGTTCAAGGGTACGCGAACTGCAAGCAGATAAAATTCGGGTTTACTGGTTGCATGATCTACCTGATGATCCTGAGACTGAGCATCTCAAGGACCAAAGCAGCCGTGATAGATTTCATAAAACAGTATTCTGCGGCCAGTGGCAATACTATCGCTACCAACACATGCTTGGAATGCCCTATGATAGCAATAGCGCTGTAATCGAAACAGCTATTGATCCGTTACCGACCGTAGTTAAATCTAAGGATGAAATTCGTTTAGTATACTCATCAACACCTCAACGTGGATTGTCGTTATTGGTACCAGTGTTTGAGGAGCTTGCAAAGAAACATGAGAATATTATTCTTGACGTCTTCTCAAGCTTTAAGATTTATGGGTGGGATGGAGCTGATCAACAATTTGAACCTTTATATGAGCGTTGCAGGCAGCATCCAAGGATTAACTATCACTCATTTGCTCCAAACGAGGTAGTAAAGGAAACACTACTTAAAGCACATATCCATGCATACCCGTCTATCTGGCTTGAGTGTAATAGTCAGAGTATTATTGAGGCGATGTCTGCTGGCGCCCTATGTGTGCATCCAAACTTTGGTGGGCTTATTGATACAAGTGGTGGTATGAATTTTATGTATCAAGGACACTCAGATCCTAACACTCACGCTGGTATTTTTTATCAAGCATTAGACAATGCAATTAGCGTGGTAAACAACGAACAAGTTCAAACATACCTGCAGCTTGTAAAAATGTACGCTGATAACAGATACAACTGGGGCAAGGTTACCCAGCAATGGGTTGATTTACTTTCTAACCTAAAGAATCAGTACTCGTCTATTGGTAGTAGATCACTACCAGGAAACAATCAAACTTTCGTTTATAATACAACTCGATGATTTTAACCCGCACACCCCTACGAGTAAGCTTGTTCGGTGGTGGTAGTGATCTCCCTTCCTACTACAATGAAAATGTAGGAAAAGTTCTATCATTCACAATAGACAAATACATGTACATCGCACTCTGCCGTACAGCACTCCAGGGTATTAAAGTTGTATATAACGAAGTCGAACAAGCAGCAAATCTAGAAGATGTTAAGCATTCGAGGGTAAGAGAGTGCTTGAGGGACTTTGACATACATTCTCATATTGAGATAAGTTCGTTCTGTGAGATACCAACCAAAGGTACAGGGCTTGGATCGTCATCAACATTTACTGTTGGATTAATTAACGCATTGTCTGAACTTAAAGGTATATCACTTAATAAATCCGATATTGCCCGTAATGCATGCTTTATAGAAATGCAGATGTGTAATGAGCCAATAGGTAAGCAAGATCAATATGCTGCAGCTTACGGAGGATGTAACATATTTGAATTTAATCCTAACGATCATGTCACAGCTATCAACCCAGGGTTTGAACGCACTGTTTTAACTAACCTCAATAAGAACTTAATGATGTTCTATACAGGTATATCTAGAAATGCGTCTGACATTTTAGGAATACAATCTAGCAGTACTAACAGCAACTTATTACTGTTAAGTAATATGGTGGGAATGGTAGATAAAGCAAAAAACTTCTTACTTAAAGGAGACGTTGATTCGATTGGTGCTATGTTAGATGAAGGCTGGCAATTGAAGAAGCAGCTAGCGTATAATGTATCGAATGACTTGATAGATATTCAATACAAGAAAGCTATTCAGGCAGGGGCTCTAGGCGGTAAGATTTTAGGTGCCGGTGGAGGTGGGTATTGGTTATTTTACGTGCCTAATGAACGTCAAGATGCAGTAAGAAGAGCAATGGGTAATTTACAGGAATTTAATTTTAATTTTGAGGACACTGGTACAACAGTATTATACAATGAAAGCAAGTGAACACTTTAAAAACTATGTAACTGAACTTATCGATGGATTGGTCTCAGTGGATGCTAAGCAAATAGATAGCGTTACTGAAGAACTTATATCGGCTTATTCAAACGGTAATAATATCTTTGTATGCGGTAATGGTGGGTCAGCTGCCATAGCCGATCATTTCTGCTGTGATCATTCTAAAGGTGTGCATACAGATACAGACATGCTACCACAAATTCAACCACTTACTGGAAATGTATCTACACTAACAGCTATTGCAAACGACATGGGGTATGAACATGTATTCTCATATCAGCTTAAGTTAAAAGCAAAAGCCCACGACTTGCTTATTGTTATTTCAAGTAGTGGCAATTCAAGTAATATTGTCAATGCAATTATTGAGGCACGACGCCTTGGAGTAGTTGTTATTGCGCTTGTAGGATTTGACGGCGGATATGCAAGTAAAAATTCTCACATGACACTACATGTTAAAAGTGATAACTACGGAGTAGTAGAAGATTCACATCAAGCATTGATGCATATAATGGCTCAATCGATCAGGCTAACGCACCTAAATAAAGAATCAATTAAACTATAAAATGACATGATCTTACTTGACTTTAATCAAGTGTGCATTGCAAACCTAATGGCTCAGTTAGGCAATCATACTAATGCCGAGATCGAAGAAAACCTTTTAAGGCACATGGTTTTAAATACTATCAGGTCTCTTAAAAGCAAGTTCTCTCACGAGTTCGGTGAACTTATTATCTGCTGTGATGATAAGAAGGTGTGGCGCAAAGAGGTGTTTAAATACTACAAGGCTAATAGGCGCAAGGCTCGTGAAGATTCAGAACTAGATTGGAATGCAGTTTTTAATGCACTCAACAGCATTAAATATGATCTTAAGGAGTTCTTTCCCTATAGAGTACTACAGGTAGAAGGTGCTGAAGCTGATGACATTATTGGCGCAATTACCATTGCTAACGGCAATATGCTAAATACTGGTAATAAGATTCTTATTCTTTCTGGAGATAAAGATTTTGGACAGCTTCAAGTGTTTGGAAATGTTAAGCAGTATGACCCTGTCAGAAAAAAAGACATTAAGCATGCCGATCCTGTTAGGTTTACTAGGGAACTTATCCTTAAGGGTGATATAGGAGATGGTATTCCAAACATACTTTCTCCTGATGACTGCCTTGTTAATAAGGTTAGGCAAAAGCCCATGCGGCTTGAGAAGTTCTCACACCTTAAAAATCCGCGTAAAGAACTCGAGGGTGAGCAACTTCGCAACTGGATTAGAAACGAAGAACTCATCGATCTTACTTTTATACCTGCCCCACTACACGCAAAAATTCTCGAAGTGTATGAGAGCCAAGCAGGCAAAGATAGGTCTAAACTGTTCAACTACTTTATCACGCGTAAGCTTACCTTATTAATTGAAAGCATAAATGAGTTCTAAATGAAAAAATCTTTATATGAAGTTCTAGAAATTTGCTCTAAAGGCAAAACCGTAGATGAGAGAGTTGAGCTATTGCAAAAGAATGCATCTACTTCACTATACACTCTGCTCAAGTATGCATTCGATCCCTCTCTTAAATTTCTTTTACCAGAAACAAACCCACCGTATAAACCTACTGACTTCCTTGATCAGGAAAACAGGCTCTATTCCGAGCTAAGAAGGTTGTATCTTTTTGTTGAAGGAGGCAATCCTAACCTTACACCGTTTAAGAGGGAAATGCTATTCATTCAACTACTAGAATCTATTGACAAGAACGATGCAGTACTGCTTTGCGCTGTCAAGGATAAAAAGTTGCCTTTTAAAGAACTCACCTCAAAAGTTATTAAAAAGGCTTTTCCAGGACTATTGCCAGAGGATCAGAAGTAGAAATAAAATGAGTAAGACACAGAAGAAGAATGTTAAAAAGTCGTCTAATAATTACTTTGAAGACGGATACAATTCAAAACAAAAGACTAATGCAGACGTTAATAGAAAACAGCTTAAACGATTTGAAAACGCTCTTCGATCACGAGACTTAAATAAAATTCTAACCTACGAGGATGTGTTGTAATGCCTTTTTATGTTTTTAGAAATAAAAATACAGGAGATGAATTTGAGAAATTCTTAAAAATTTCCGAACTTGATCAGTATAGAATGGATAATTTAGACTTGGAGTCTGTAATCCAAGCGCCTGGATTTAGTGATCCTGTAAGACTTGGACGTATGAAACCATCTAATGGGTTTAGAGATGTACTACAGAAGATAAAAGAAGGTAGCCCAGGGAGTAACATTAACACTTACAAATAAAAAGAGGTTCAATGAGCAGACTAGCTAGAAAAAACATAAGAGAACTAAAAGAGACCGGTATAGTACTCGAGTTCGAAACAAAGCAAGTTAAGACTAACCTATTAATAAAACAATTTGAACCACTAACGTTAAATCAGGAATTAACGTTTAAAGCATATAATAAGAACAGAAATATTCTTTTACACGGACTTGCAGGTACTGGTAAAACATTCATGTCCTTGTATTTAAGTCTAAAAGAAGTTCTTGGCAAAAGTAAGTATAAAAAAATAATTATTGTAAGATCCGTAGTACCAACTAGAGACATGGGATTCTTACCTGGTACTCAAAAAGAGAAGACAAAGGTGTATGAGGCACCTTATCAGGCAGTATGCGCCGAGCTGTTTGGTAGAGGTGATGCGTATGAGGTACTAAAAGGTCGTGGAATAATTGAGTTTATTTCAACATCTTTTATTCGAGGCACAACGATAGGCAACTCAATCGTTATCGTTGATGAGGTTAATAATATGACCTTTCATGAACTAGACAGCGTAATAACTCGTCTAGGAAACAACAGTAAAATTTTACTGTGTGGAGATTTTAGGCAGAGTGATCTTATTAAGCAGAGTGATAAAAATGGCTTACGCCATTTTATGAATATCCTTGAAAAAATGGGCAGCTTTGAGCACATTGAATTTGAACAAGAAGACATTGTTAGATCAGGTCTTGTTAAGGAGTATATAATTGCTAAAGACAGGCTTGGCTATTCGTCAGGAACCCTTCAGGTATGAAGCACTCAAAGATTACGAGTTAAATACTGAAAATAAGAACGGGAAAAGGCACTACAATGTAGATGGTGAGCTTTTCCCGTCTGTTACAACCGTTCTTTCATCCCTACCAAAACCAGGACTTGATGCCTGGAAAGCAAGAACGGGAGAGGCAGAGGCTGCAAAAATCATGAATGCAGCCGCCTCGCGAGGCACTAAAGCGCACAAGATGTGGGAAGAATACCTACGCAATGATGTTGACTTTAGCAAAGGTATGATGCCTTCGTCAATCATGCTTTTTAAACAACTTCAGCCATGGCTTGACCGGAACATTGACTTCCTGTACGGCAATGAGATAGCACTGTTCTCCAAGGTTCTCCGCACTGCTGGAAGGTGTGATGCCATCGCATCTGTCAACGGACGACCAGCTATTGTCGACTTCAAGACATCAACCAATCCTAAAAAAGAAGAATGGATTAGCAGTTATTACTACCAAGTAACGGCTTACGCTATGATGGTTGAAGAGATGTATGGAATTGTAGTTGAGGATGCTTACATCCTTATTGCAGTAGAAGACGGAGATCCGCAAAGTTTCCCTATTCGTACCAGGCACTACAAAGAAAAAGTAATCGAGATCTTCACTGAGTATAGCAGAAAGCAGTTGATTTAATTACGAGTTGATCCTATAATAGGGTATATGAAAACATCAACACGTAAAGCAAAAGAGCCGCAACTGCCCGGTACCGATAGAATCATGCTTAAGTTCGATCTTAAGAAAGGCATGTCTATCAATCGTGCAATTGTATTCTGTAGTGCATATCTTGATAGTCAACCTGATCCGACTAAGGCGTCTAATGCCGTAGTTCAGACCCTTGAGATTCCGTTTCCTTTCTTTAAGGAACCTTCTCAGGCAAAGATCATGGCATTAGCCGCTATCGAACAGCTACTACTAATGGATGTATTTGATCCAGTAGCAGCCGGTGAAATCGCTAATGCTAAATTTGAACGTATTCAGAAGAAGATGCCTTATGCCGTTCAAGGTGAGGCTATCAATAAGTCACGCAGGGGTGCTAAGAGGGATGTTGCACGTCAGATTTACATGGAGAACAGGGACATGGATGAGAAGCTTGTCATTGCCCAGGTAGCCAAGGAACTTGACATTTCACCACAGAATGCATACACTTACATTTATCTGGTAAAAAAGTCCCTTAAGATCTAAAGCAGTGGCTTTTTTTAGCTATATACCTTACAATCAATTTTTAGGTCAACAAGACAAAGATATGCTACATTGCACGAAACCATCCACACAGATTAATTGGAGTCTCCGCTCAGATGAGGCCGGATATCCTTTTGGTTCGGGGTCTTGTAAGTAGTAAATCTACCACTTTAACAAGAACCCCAGGACTAAACAACCTGGGGTTTTTTTTCATCAGCTGTTTAAAAAACGGTTGATTTAATTAACAAGGTACCATATAATTGGTACATGAGATAGGAAAAACAGCTTAGAAAAGTTGTTACAACTGGATTAAAAAACAGTTGATTTAATTAAAGGTGTATCATATAATTGGTACATCTGCTGAGAAATCAGCAACGTTCTTTAAAAAATTAGGTAGTTATTTACTGCGTTCGTCTATCGGTTAGGACATCAGGTTTTCAACCTGAGAAGACGAGTTCGACTCTCGTACGCAGTACCATATTAGAATACATTGCTTGCCCGTCCGCAAAAGACGAGGTAAACTATTAAAGAAACAGGTTCGAATCCTGGGGACTGGTAGTGTGTTCTAATATGGTTTATGTGCGTGTGCACCGAATGGCTAGGTAGCGGATTGCAAATCCGTATTATGCAGGTTCGAGTCCTGTCACGCACTCCACAAGAATTTGGGCTGTTGGTATAACTGGGAACACAGTGGCCTTGCAAGTCACAGTTGGGAGTTCGATTCTCCCACGGTCCACCAAATCTCGTTACTACTTTCGTTAAAGTGCGTTTGATTAGCGATAGAGATCCGGTGGCAGAAAACCGTTAGCGAGGTCAAACTCAGGCTCTGATAGGCAGAATCTCAACTGCACACAGACTAAAGAATAAATGGAGATGGACAGAGTAACTTCTCAATCAAGGGCTGGCGTGGAACCCAGTAGCTTGTACTTATTTTGGCTCGTTCATATAATGGTCATTATCGCGGATTGTCTATCCGTAGATGGGAGTTCGATTCTCCCACGAGTCGCCAGTTTTTGCCGAGATAGCTCAGTTGGTAGAGCACCTGTCTGAAGAACAGGGTGTGGGCGGTTCGATCCCGTCTCTCGGTACCAGAATATTTTTTTCCTCCGTTAGCTCAATGGTAGAGCAATCGGCTGATAACCGATAGACAGAAGTTCAATTCTTCTACAGAGGACCAAGTTTTATGGAGGGGATGCTCTAATGGTAGGGCAGCAGGCTGTAACCCTGTGGCCTTCGGGCAAGTAGGTTCGATCCCTACCCACTCCACCAAGTTTTAGGATGCGTTCAGCAAATAATACATTAGACTTCTAATCTAAACCGTAAAAAAGCATCCTGTTATTTTATGCCCTGGTGACGGAATTGGTATACGTACTGGTCTTAGAAACCAGGTTCTGGGAGTTCAAGTCTCCCCTAGGGCACCAATAAAGCTCGCCTTGATTGATGGCGTATAATGAGATAAATTGTCAATCACAAATTTCGCGTCTTTAGTAAAATGGAGATTACACAACGCTACGAACGTTGGAGTGGGAGTTCGATTCTCTCAGGACGCACCAGATTTTTATGCGGGGTTCGTATAGTGGTAATACCTTAGCCTTCCAAGCTAAAGCGAGGAGTTCGATTCTCCTACCCCGCTCCATAGTTTTAGGATAGCAACAGCAAACATTAAAAATCTTTTCTTGAAAAAAAAGCCAAAAAATGCTATCCTGTTTTATTTGCCCTTTTAGTATAATGGTATTACACCTGTTTTGTAATCAGGTTACGGCAGTTCGATTCTGTCATGGGGCACCATAGTTTTCTCGGTGTGGCGTAATGGTAGCGTTCGTGGTTTGGGGCCATGAGGCGAAGGTTCGATTCCTTCTACCGAGACCAAGTTTTGTAAGTGTTAGCAAGAGAAGCCATGCTGCCTAGGTTTGTTCGAACAACTGAAGCAGTAAAAGGATGCGGGTTCGATGCCCGGCTGGTCGCTTGAATGGGTCTGGCATACAATAGGTGTATCATCTGGAGGACTCCCAAGTAACGTACCGAATCCCGTCCGGACTAGTGCAATCGGGTGAATGGTTCCTATAATGTGGAGGAACAACTTACAAATTCAATTTATTCCGTAGAACCCGAGCATGGTGCATGGGCTTGACTGTTAATCAATGTTTAGCTGGGATCGTTACCCAGATACGGAGCCAATTTTATTCGGGCGTTGTGTAATGGTAGCACAACAGACTTTGACTCTGTTAGCGTAGGTTCGATCCCTACCGCCCGTACCAAAGTAGTTGATTTTTATTGCAGAAGAGTTTATAATTTAATTTTAAAGGAAACGACATGAAACGTTCAGGTAAACGATAGTGTCAACTTTAGATCCCATGTATGGTCTTAAGTTGGCACGTAAAAGAAAATTTAATACGTAACAACCACTCGTGGCGTTAATGGTAGCGTACATGACTCTTAATCATCGAGGTCTGAGTTCGAATCTCAGCGAGTGGACCATACATGGGATTGTAGTGAAATGGTTATCACAGCAGACTTTTAATCTGCCAATTCTGGGTTCGAGTCCCAGCAGTCCCACCATATAAAAACACATTCTAAAACATAAAGATTTAGGATCATCATGGGGTACTTTCAGCTCATCCCCGAGTGTGTTTCTATATGGTAAAGGTATTATAATGTTTAGAGTGTATTATACAGACCCATTGAGTGGTCAAGCTCATGGGCACGATTTAGAATTGTTGACGGAAGCGTTGAGATATACAGAAGGATTCCGAAAGCTAGGAATGTCATTCGTGACAATGGTTTCTGAGAATCCTGATTCTGTCGGTAAAGCTGGAGTTGATTCAATCGTCAATGGAGTATGTCCTGATGGTGTTGCATACGATTGGAATAAAGCCAGCCGTATTGGACGAGCAAAGAAAAAGTAAAACTTCTTAGGGTTGGTCTTAGTGTTAGCGGTTAGCACCCCGGGTTGTGATTCCGGTAGGATGGATTCGAATTCCATAGGCCACCCCTAAGAAGTTTTCTCGCTGTCGTATAATGGATAATACGACTCACTCCTAACGAGTAAATAGGGGTTCGATTCCCTTCGGCGGGACCAAGGATACGGATGATTAGCTCAGTTGGTAGAGCACCGCCTCGACATGGCGAAGGTCAGTGGCTCGAGTCCACTATCATCCACCATTAATAAATACTCGTTTATATCTAGGAGATAAAATGGCTGATTACGTAGATTACATGTTAAGGTTCGATAGTAAAGAACAAGCTGAAAGCGCGCTTGTTGAGTGGGGGTTTGCCCGTAGGTTTAAACCATCAGATTTTCACGGTGAAGTTATTGTTGGAATACCCCCGCACGCTCTTGATGTTATTGGTATAATTCAAGTTCCTGGGGAAGCACCTCCTCCTACTGATGACATTACAGTTGTAATAGCTGAATATCATATAGACATCTCGTTTGTTGAATTACCAGGGTATCATATTAATCTTCGAACAGTGGATAATTATCCAGAGCTCGAACCGTACAGAGTATTTCCGGCCAACCCACTAAGGCAGTGGGCGTAGTAAGTTTTTTTGGAGAGTAATGCAGCGGGGATGGTCCTGCGACTGGCCTTGAAAACCAGGTTCTCAGAAATGGGATGGGGTTCGACTCCTCTGCTCTCCGCCCTTGAGTCAAAGTCAAGACTCGAACGATTATAAATAAGTGTATGTATTACACTGTTTATAAAACGACAAATAAGATTAATGGCAAGATCTATATTGGATCGCATAAGACCAGAAATCCTAATGACTCTTACCTAGGATCAGGTAAGTATTTAAAACATGCCATAGAGAAGCATGGAGTACAGGCATTTACTAAAGAAGTATTGTTTGTGTTCGAGACTGCTGTAGAGATGTATGCTAAGGAAGCAGAGTTGGTAACAAAAGAATTTCTTTCAGAAGAAAATACATACAACCTTAAGGTTGGAGGTTTTGGTGGATTTGATTATCTTAATAATTGGAAAGAAAATCCATCTCACTCTATGGAACATATGGTACGAATGTATAGGTTAGGAACAGCAGCACGCAATGCAGATCGTATTGAGCGATTTTCAAACACGTCATACAATCAAACCTGGGGGGAGATGTCCACGCGTAATCAGATACAACAGTACAGTGAAGGCAGAGTACCAGGAATGTTAGGTAAAATCCATAGTGCAGATACAAAACATAAAATTTCAACTGCTAACTCGTTGAAACAACAAGGAACTAAAAATTCACAGTTTGGCACTGTATGGATTACTGACGGTATTAGCAATAAAAAGATAAAAAAAGGTTTACATATACCAACCGGTTGGTATAGAGGTAGAACAAAGTAAACATATGCAGAATAAATCAGTTGCATTAATTACCGTAAAAGGTTATAATTAATGCATAGTGAGTAAGTTTTAGGATCGGTACAGCAACAACACTAGCGGAGTCATATCCGCATCCGAACTGTTTCTAGATACCCTGTTATTAACTGGAGCCTTGATTGGCTTTGAAGGTAAATAACAACGCGAAAGCAAGGATTCTTTAGACGAACAGGAGTTTCGATTTCTCATGTAAATCAAAAAGTAGAAACCGATCCTGTTATATTTGAAAGATTTAGAGTAGGTTCAGCAAAACAAAACTAGCTGGTTCGATTCCAGCATTACGCTTCTGCGTGATGTGCCACGGTGGCAATCAAACTACTCTGTTGTTTTTAGGTTAAGTTCCGCAAAACAAAATATGCTAATAGGAACTGAAAGACTGGTTCGATTCCAGCCAGGGCACGTAGTGTCTTGGTAGTGTAATGGTAGCACGTCAGTATGCAAAAAGTTTAACCTGTTGATTTGAAAGGAAATATTATGTCAACATTCGTAGAAGCCGTAGTAAATCAAGAAGCCCGTACTGCCAATGGCATGAAGGCACGCAAGTCTACTGCTAACGCAGTCGTAGACCTATTCTACAACATCGGTGCATCACGTGGCAAGAACGTGATTCCAGCCTTCACCGCTGCATTCGCAGAAGATAAGGCCCTTGCCCTGCGCGTTGCCGCATGGGCTCGTGATGTTCGTGGTGGTGCAGGTGAGCGTCAACTGTTTCGTGATATTCTAGTACACCTAGAACACAATGATCGCGCAGCAGCAAAGGCACTTGTTGCCAAGGTCCCAGAATTAGGACGTTGGGATGACTTGTTCGTTTTCAATTCTAAGGAAATGAAGACTGCAGCATATACATTGCTTGGTAACGCTTTGCGTGAAAAGAATGGACTTGCTGCTAAGTGGACACCTCGTCAAGGTAAGATTGCAGCTGAAGTTCGTGAGTTCTTCGGTATGTCGCCAAAGTTCTATCGTAAGTCCTTAGTTGAAATGACCAAGGTAGTGGAATCGCAAATGTGCGCAAAAGACTGGAATGAGATTAACTTCTCGCATGTTCCATCTGTAGCTGCATCGCGTTACAAGAAGGCATTTAACCGTAACACTCCAGCTTATGCAGCATATGTTGCAGAGTTGATGAAGGATCCAAAGGATCGTACAATAGAGGTTAAGGTTAATGCTGGCGCAGTATACCCATATGATGTACTGAAAGGTCGCATCTCTGGTTATGGTATGTCGTTTGACAAGACAGAATTGGACTTGATCCAAAAGCAATGGGAAGCACTACCTAACTTTGTTGGGGATGCAAACATTCTGCCTTTGGTTGACGTTTCTGGTTCTATGACTTGCGCAGCAGGCGGGGTTGGATCGAAGTCTAAGCTGACTTGTTTGGAAGTTGCAGTCTCTCTGGGATTGTATCTTGCAGATAAGAATAAGGGTAAGTTCAAGGATACGTTCCTGACTTTCTCTAGCAAGCCAGAGTTGGTGACTTTGAAGGGTAACATTAATGAGAAGATTAGCCAAATGATTTCTTCTGATTGGGGAATGTCTACTGACTTGATTCGTGCGTTCGATAAGATCCTTAGCGTAGCAGTTAATGGTAAAGTACCTAATAGCGAGATGCCAGAAATGTTGCTTATCCTTTCGGACATGCAATTTAACCAATGCATTAAGCACGATGACTCGGCAATCGAAATGATTACACGTAAGTACGAAGCAGCAGGATACGCCTTACCAAAGGTTGTGTTCTGGAACTTGAATGCATCATACGGCAATGTGCCGGTGAAGTTTGACAAGTCTGGCACTGCATTGGTTTCGGGGTTCTCTCCAGCCATTGTTAAGCCTCTGCTATCTGGTGATATGGAAGACTTTTCGCCAGCTGCTGTGATGATGAAAACCATCATGGATGACCGTTATGCTGTAATCTAAGCATGACAGAGGACTCGAAAGAGTCCTCATTTTGAAGTGTACTGGTAGTTCATTTCAAAATGAAAAAGGAAGACTCCCATAATGGTATTGGAGCGGCTTGCTAAGCCGTCGACCGGAAACGGTTTCGGGGTTCGAGTCCCCGGTCTTCCGCCAATCATAAGTAGATTTTTTAAACAAAAGGTTATATAATGAGATCAAAGACGAACAGTAACTTTAAGCTTACAAAACGTACTAAGACAATCTTGGCAATAGTTAAGTTTAGTGATCCGCATGTGCGTGGTGCGTTTAAAAGCATGATGATTGATGCACAGGTAGCAGCAGCAATGCCGGCACCTAAGAAAGAAACGAAGTAAAGAATATTGGCATATAGCTCAGTCGGTAGAGCGTTTGACTGTTAATCAAAATGTCCCTGGTTCGAGCCCAGGTTTGCCAGCCAAAATTATCGCGGAGTAGGGGAGTCTAGCCGTCCCCGGAAGTCTCATAAGCTTCAGATCGCAGGTGCGAATCCTGCCTCCGCAACCAACATTGGTCGTGTGGCGTAGATGGATGCGCACCGCCCTCATAAGGCGAGGAGGTTGGATCGATACCAACCATGACCACCATACGATATGAGCAACTTTAAATTTATTGAGCAAGATGTAAATATAGCAAAGATCTTAAAGCAGGTATTAGATAATCCTGCTGACTGGCAAGCTGTATCTTCTTACAAAAACATTGAAGGTGATTTAAATCCTTATGGGTTTCTTCCACTCGTTATGGCCATGGTTAAGCATAAAGGTGATGATCCAAAGAATACAGAGATGCAATCAAGGACTCCTTTGTATGACAAGTATACAGAGATTCGTAAGTGGTTAAGGCAGCGTAATATAACGACTACATCCCGGGCTGCTTTCTTTAGGTTAAAACCGGGCGGGACTGTTGGTAGGCATATTGATGAAGGAACTTACTACCTTACAAGGGATAGATTTCACCTATCCCTACAAGGCAGTTATAAGTATACTGTTGATGAAGAAGTACATATAATTAAACCAGGAACGTTTTTTTGGTTTAATAACAAGAAGTATCACGAAGCAGAGAACGTTAGTGATATAGATCGTGTTACGTTTGTATTCGATGTACCGCATTCGCTGCGACCGATACATAAGTTATTAAAAGTTTAATGCCTGGTTAGCTCAGGGGGAGAGCGGCTGCCTTACACGCAGCGGGTCGGCGGTTCGAAACCGTCACCAGGTACCAAATAGGAGTTTGCAATGGCTAATGTGAAGCAAGGCAATTTAACCAAGAGTCCACAATGGTGGAAACATCTAAAGGACTTTAAGCGTTTCTTTTGGAAGGCAGAGCGCAAAGCACAACAAAAAGACATTAAGGGAAGATTGTATGAGTGATGGTGGTAAGGGGGCTGCACCAAGACCATACAGTGTAAGCAATCAAGAATATGCTGAACGTTGGGATGCTATTTTCCAGCGTGATCAACGCGAAAAAGCTCTTGACGAGATGGTAAGAATAAGTGAAGAATTAGGCCTATATGATATGGATCCTTCTGAGAATCCATTGATTAAAAAATAATGTATCTTTAGTGTTAATGGCAGCACGACAGTCTCCAAAACTGATAGTGAGGGTTCGAGTCCTTCAAGATACGCCAAGTATGATGGTTGAGTCGCACTCAACTAATCTTAGGGATATACGTTAGCCTAAGTTAAAATAAAAAAAATCGTGTACAGATTTATTAACGCGTGTGTAGTTTAGTGGTAAAATCAAACGTTGCCAACGTTTAGTTGAGGGTTCGATTCCCTCCACCCGCACCATTGAAAGCCACTATGAAACTTGTTCCGATTAAAAATAGAATTGCTGTCATCAAGCTTAAGAATAAACTTGAAACAGAATCCGGTATTGTACTTACCAAGAGTACAGGTGAGGTTGATAGAGCCAAGGTTATCTCTATAGGACCTGATGTTATGACAGTTTCAGAGAACGATGTGCTATTGATCGATTGGAACAAAGCATCCATGACCAAGATTGATGATAATCCTATCTACCTTATCAGCGAAGATGATGTCGTCGCTGTATACGAATAACTACCTAATTTCAACGCTCTCATAGTATAACGGCAATACACGTCCTTGGTAAGGACGAGCACCAAGTTCGATTCTTGGTGGGAGCACCAGTTGCATTTTTTTCATAAGATAGCTATAATAACATATGTTCAAGGCGCCGGTAGCTTAGAGGCCCAAAGCAGCGGACTCATAATCCGTTGATCGAGAGTTCGAATCTCTCCCGTCGCACCATTTATTATGATTAAAGAAAAAAAGACTGTTACTGTTAAAGAACTTAGAAAATTAAATAAGTGGCCGTTCCCCTTATGGGAGAATGGTAAGATGGTAATAACTGAAGTTAAAGCAAAGAGAGTCCCTAAACCAGACTGGTACAAAGAAGCAGGCCCAGCACCTTTTTGAGAATGATATGAGAAAACTAGATTTAACCGAAGTAAAGAATTTTATCCAAGCCCAAAGCCTGGAAACAAAGATCTATATCGGCGCCGATTCAGAACGATACCAAAAAGTAATTGATGGACGCAATCAATGGTTTGCCGATTACATTTTAGTTGTGGTTGTTCATATTGATGGATGCCATGGCTGTAAGATCTTTGGTGAAGTGCAGACTGAACGTGACTACGATGCTAAGGCTAGTCGTCCTTCTACACGTCTTATGACCGAGGTATACAAGGTTGCTGAGTTGTTCCTTAAGATGGAAGACGTGCTTGATGGTCGGGATGTGGAGGTGCATCTTGATATTAATCCTAATGAGATGTACACTAGTAGCATAGTGGTACAGCAAGCAGTCGGCTATATCAAAGGTGTGTGCAATATTACTCCTATGGTTAAGCCAAATGCGTTTGCAGCTTCTTATGCTGCCGACAGGTTTAAGTCAGTAATGGCTTAATGGATAAGCTGCGAGTGTGGTGGAACGGTATACACAGGGGACTTAAAATCCCCCGCTGAAAGGCATGCGGGTTCGAGTCCCGCCACTCGCACCAACCCTAAATATGGTATGTCTTAGTAAAGGAGATACCATGAAACTTTCTGTACTAGAGCGTCATAATCTCATAGAGATGATTGAGACGCATACCTTCTACGGTATACCACTAAACACAATCGAGCCAGAAATCCTAGATGAAATAGACACTAGGGAAGCTCAAATTCTCTACATAGTTGCAAGCATGATCGGGTGGGAAATTCGTGACCAGGAGTCATTCGAGATTTTTCCCTTTGAAGCTGAGAATTACCTCAAAAAATTCCGTAAAAATCCCAGTGAAAAAAGTGAAAAAAACAGTTGATTTAATTTCGTAATTACGTTATAATTAATTGTGGACGTTGAAATAACCACTTAACTTAAAGGACTATATCATGAGTAATCTATTGACTGCTATCGAAATCGTTAAAGCCTGTAAAGGTGAGAAGAAGGCTTGTCTGGAGGCTATCCAGACCGAACTGAATGTGACGCGTGCTAATGCATCTGTCTATCTGTTTAAGGCTAATAAAGCGCTTGCTGCTAAGGCTTCTGAGCCTGAAGTTCAGGTACCTGAAGTATCTAAGCCGGTTGCTGTAAGTAAGCCTGCTGTGGAATATTCTGCTGAAGAATATGCTGAGTACGCAACTGCAATGGACGAACGTGCTAACCAGGATCTATCTTCGATGGAAATCGGCGAGTACTTTGCAATGATGGATAACCTGCAGGAGTTTGCATGAGATTTAGTTCAATGAGAATGATGCAGCATTGTTATCAATTAGAGGAAGATGAGATGGTCAAGGTCGCTGGCCAGCTCATATACGAAACTGATTTGGATCACGATCAGATTATCGATCGGTTTTCGGAGCTTTATGGTGAAGAAAACCTCTATATCGTAGAACAGATTCTTGACGAAGAAAACAGTTGATTTATTTTCGTGATTAATCTATAATTGATTTATATTAACTAAACGAGGCTCTTAAAATGGCACATGAAATCGAAGTCATCGACGGTAAAGCATCTATGGCATATGCAGGAGAAACTCCTTGGCATGGTCTTGGTAAAGCTGTTCCGAGTGATCTGTCCCCAGAACAAATGCTTAAGGCAGCTAATCTGGATTGGACGGTAGAGAAGGTTCCTGCATTTGCAAACATTCAAGGTGAAAATACCGCGGTGGGTTGGAGTGCTCTGGTTCGTTCGAATGATAACTCTATCCTAGACGTTGTTTCTGACGAGTGGAATCCTATTCAGAATTCGACTGCGTTTGAGTTCTTCCAAGAATATTGCCAGAATGGTGATATGGAGATGCATACTGCTGGTTCCCTTAAGAACGGTCAGATCGTTTGGGCGTTGGCTAAGGTCAAGGATTCTTTCGAGTTGTTTAAAGGTGATCGTGTAGATTCGTATCTACTGTTTACCAACCCCCACCGCTTTGGTCAGTCGATCGATATCCGGTTTACTCCTATTCGAGTGGTGTGTAATAATACCCTTACTTTAAGCTTGAACCAACAGGCCGAACGTATGATTAAGAAAAGTCATCGTAGCCTGTTTGATGCAAGCAAGGTTAAGGAAGAACTCGGTATTGCTACGAATAAGCTTGCCAAGTACAAAGAGATGGCTGAATTCTTGGGAAGCAAACGCTATACTAATGATACCATTAAGAATTACTTCCGTGAAGTGTTTCCTACGTTCTCTAAGAATAAGGAGAACGATTCTGAGACGTTGTCACGTGGTGCTAAGTCGGCTATCGCTATCCTAGAGACTCAACCAGGCGCGCAGTACGCCGAAGGTAGCTGGTGGCAGGCATTTAACGCTGTAACGTTCCTGACTGATCACAAGATTGGACGTTCAGCTGATACCCGTCTACAGTCAGCCTGGTTTGGTCCTAATAAGAACCTGAAGATCAAGGCGCTAGAGACAGCTATCGAATACGCTGAAGCTGCCTAAGTAAGATACGGTGCAGGAATGCACCGGTTATAGTTGTATGAAGTAAATCAAAAATGGTTCTGGATGGGGGTGCAAATCCCCCCACCTCCACCATAAACATATTGTATAAACGCATGAGCAGGTTTTACACTACCGCTGGTTACGTATAGAATCGTAAGTGAGTGTAGACAGTATGTTTTTGATGGGGGTGTACTCAGTATTCGACAGGGCAACAAGTAGACGCATGGACAACTCGACATATCTCGTCGTTAACAGTAAAACAAAGTAAACGCAAACGACTCACAGTTCGCATTAGCAGCCTAAACACTGCTTAGGGTTTCGGTAGGTTTCCTCGTAACAGAATAACCTACCATCTTTACCTCTCCTAAAAGGAATGTAACATCGTTACACTAGTGGCATTATTAATCTATAATCCCTATAATGAGGTTCAATGAAAGGAAAATATGTTTGAAAAATACATGAGACATTTTACGCTCATCGCTATCGCTTTCTTTAAAGCCTTATTTTTGCTTGCAATAGTCTACGCTATCTATTCCGGTATGTCCTGGGCAATCGAAAGAAGCACTAATCAGTATAATGCAATATACGCAACTCCGGCTGCAATATCGTTAAAGGAACGTGAGAGACAGCTCCAATGCTTAACCCAGAATATATATTGGGAAGCTGGTAACGAACCGTTTGAAGGTAAAGTGGCTGTAGCACAGGTTACTATCAATCGTTCAAATAGCAGCAAATTCCCTAATGATGTATGTAAGGTAGTATATCAGAAGAATGTATTCCTAAGTAAGGTCGTATGTCAGTTCTCCTGGTTTTGTGAGAACAACTTTAAGCTTAAACCTGTATACAAGCCTTCATATGATGAATCTGAAGCTGTAGCCAGGAAGGTATTGCTAGAAGGATTTAGATTGGATGGATTAAAGGAGGCAATGTACTATCATGCTGACTACGTTAATCCAAAATGGAACAAAGAAAAGATAGCTGTTGTTGGTCGTCATATCTTCTACAAGGAATAAAATGGTAAATAATGTTTCGCGTTACTTTAATCTGACTGTAAAGCACTTCAGCAACATTAGTGCAAATACATTAGGGTGGTTGGCTATTGTTCTAATGCACTGTGCATTTATACCTAATCTACTATCTGTATTAATGGGTATCTCAGATAGGCTACCTTCGGTTGATATTGTTATATTTGTTTGGGTTGGATTACTACTATTTTTTCTTAGGTCAACTCTCATTAAAGACACACTAGGTATTGTTACGGGTGGTATTGGATTCTTTATACAAGCCGGTCTTCTTGCATTGGTGGTTTTTAAATGATAGATAATATAGAATTAACTTTCAGCAAAACACCTTCAGACTTTATGTTGGAAATTGATAAGATCGCCCAGGATAAACGACTTACGTATATCGATGCTGTAGTACATTATTGTGAGGTGAATGGGGTAGAGATTGAGACAGCTGCAGCCCTTATCAAGGGCAGTGCAAAGATGAAAGCAAAGGTTCAGCTTGATGCTGAAGAACAGAATTATTTACCGAAGACAAGGAAATTACCTATATGATTATTTTACCAGAACACCTAGGCGGGCATGAGGATGAGACACATTTGGATGACGGCGCACTTAATTACCTTATTGAAAATTTTGACATTAAGTCTATGGTTGATATTGGGTGTGGTCCTGGCGGGATGGTTGATCTCGCTAAACGAAAGGGTCTCGACGTTATTGGACTTGATGGAGATTTTGTTGTTGAACGTCCCGAGTCAGTACGGGACTTAATTAAGATTCACGACTTTGCCGAGAGTTCATATGACCTAGGTAAACAATACGATCTTGCATGGACGGTTGAGTTTGTTGAGCATGTAGATGCAAAATACATGGATAACTTCATTGATGTTATGAAGCAATGTAGGTATGTTTTGATGACACATGCGTTCCCTGGTCAGCCTGGCCATCACCACGTCAATTGCCAGCATGCATCTTACTGGTTACGCGAGATGGGTGCCCGCGGATTCAAATATGATCCTAAGGCATTGAGAGGGATTAGAGCTGCATCTACTATGAGTGCCCGTTATATTAGATCACAAAGCCTATTCTTCGTAAATGGAAGCATTTGAAGCATATAAAACGTATGTCGCAATCAAAAATCACTTCTCTTCTAAGACGTATGACTTCTTTAAGTACGGCGGTAGAACGAAAGCTTCTCGAGCAACTTTTGAGAAAAGGTCTGATCGATACTTCTTTCATAAACTCTCTAAAAGAAAAGAAGTGGTTAACTACCTGGTTGCCAATTTCGCATACAATGACAGTTCCACCTGGGTGGGGGACTTTGTCAACAACGAACAATCAGATCGATACTACCTCAGGATGGTCAAGATCAGAGAGTCCTTGTCCTATATCTTCAGTCAAGATCTCGATAAACTCGAAACCTGCTTCGACAGTAATTTTCAAGTCATCGAAGGACAGCACCCGATAATTCTTCGTAAGTATCTACAGAAAGAAATCAATATAGAGACGTTGATTATTCTGGATGATATGGTTTCATTCATGAAGAAATGGAACAGGAGAATCCAGGATCCAGTAGTATGGCCTCAAGTGTATCTTAAGTGTAAGAAGTACAGACCGTTCTTCGAATATGATAAAGAAAAACTTAAGAAAGTAGTACTTGATAAATTTAGCGAAAGCTAAGATAATATAAATATCTTATATCATGATAATGTGAATAAGACGCATACATTTAATACATCGCATACAAGGAGCATATAATGCAAGATTTTTCTGCACTCAAAAAGTCACGTCAATCCAACTTTGACAAGCTGACACAAGAAGTTACTAAACTAAACACCCCCCAGAACTCATCAGAAGACAATCGCTTTTGGCGCCCAGAGGTAGACAAGGCTGGTAATGGTTATGCGATCATCCGCTTTCTTCCTGCGCCTACTGGTGAAGACATTCCATTCGTTCGTGTTTGGGATCATGGCTTCCAAGGCCCGGGTGGATGGTACATCGAGAAGTCTCTTACTACCCTAGGCCAAAAGGATCCAGTGTCTGAGTACAATACACAGCTATGGAACAACGGCACCGAGGCTGGTAAAGAACAAGTACGTAAACAAAAGCGCCGTCTGACTTATATCAGCAACGTTTATGTTGTTACTGATTCTGCTAACCCTCAAAACGAAGGTAAGGTATTTCTGTACAAATACGGTAAGAAGATCTGGGACAAGCTTAACTTGGCTATGAACCCAGAGTTCCAAGACGAGTCAGCAATCAATCCATTCGATCTTTGGGAAGGTGCCAACTTCAAGATCAAGATCCGTAATGTTGAAGGCTATCGTAACTACGATAAGTCAGAGTTCGATCGTGTTGGTCCATTGTTTGGAGATGACGATAAGTTAGAACAAGTATGGAAGCAGGAGCATAAGCTTGCTGAGTTCATCGATGCATCTAACTTCAAGTCGTATGATGAACTGAAGACCAAGTTATACCGTGCACTTGGACTAGCCGGTAACGTCAATCCTACCTCACGTGCCGAAGAAAAGCTTCAGCCATGGGAGGATGCTCCACCTGCTGCAACTGCAAAGCCTGCACGTGAAGCATTTGCACCTAAGATTGAAGAAGAGGATGATGACTCTATGGAGTTCTTTAAGAAGCTAGCTGCTGAAGATTAAGCAGCTGTCATATGACGGGTGTCTTGAATTAAAGACCCTCTATTAGCAATGGGACTCGGAATTGGCGAATATGCTGTCTGAGTCCCTCCTCCCATCCCACTTGTCTTATTTGTACTAACAGATGCTACTTGGGTAGTAGGCTGTGATAGTGTTTTTACACTCTGTGATGCACTAGCAATGGCACTACCGGTAGTAGGTGTAGGGGCTACAGGAGCTGCTGCTAATGCGGTACCTGGCGCTGGCGATGGTGTACCGTTTAGTAACGCAGCATATTTTTCTGCAGCAGCGCCTACCTTACCATACAGAATATTAATAATTTCACCTATAGTATTAGGCGAACCATCTTTTTTAAAGAAGATGTTCTTGTTAGCAGCTGCAGGACCAGGCATTAACGTTGATCCTAATGTGTTAGGATCAGCAGAAAGAAGTATTCTTGCGCCTCCAGGCCCTAGGAAGTGGGCTGCGTAAATATTAGTACCATTTATTGGTATGTTATTCTTCTTTAGATACTGACTGTTTTCTTTAATAAACAAAGCCCCAGCAATAGCACTTGCAAGAGCATCCATTGGGCCCGCGGCAAGTTCAGGATATACTTTACCGTACTTTTCAACCATGCCATCCCAGGTTTTGTTAATAAACTGGTAAAGGCCTTTTGCCGAGGATGTGCCAGCCTTTGCATCAGGATTAAATCCGCTTTCTTGCTTAGCCATTGCAAGCATTATAGATTCCTCAACACCTACCTTTTTAGATGCTGTACGGATTACATCACCAATTTTTTCATCAGGTAGTTTTACCCCAATATTACCTTTGCTTGCCTTGGCTCCAGTAGAATTTGACATCACGTTTGCCCTACCGTCAGTTCTTACAGCCTTTTCATAGGCTGCGAACGCTGACATATCTGCCTTCTCTACAGTCGGCGCCACTCTAGGTGCATTGTAATCACCTGCAGCTGGTGCTGCAGTCGGCGCCACTCTAGGTGCATTGTAATCACCTGCAGCACCAGCTGCAGTCGGTGCCACTCTAGGTGCATTGTAATCACCTGCAGCTGGTGGTGGAGGTGGAGTAGATGGGGCCGCGGCGGGAGGTGTTGTTGGGGTTTGAGTAGCTGCTGTTGCTGGCTTTGACACGGGTTCTGCAGCTGTAGAGCCCTCAGGCTTACCTGTATCTCCGGTGACTTCATCACCCTCCTTATCCTTGCCCCTGGCAATCATGTACCCTGCAGCTCCTACGGCTGCCACCGCACCTACTGCTAGTAATTTCTTACCTCCCTTACCACCCATCAACCTAAAAATCTTTACTGTAGTTGTTATAGCATCTGCAATACTGTTTAGGAGCTTTGCTCCAAATACTACAGCTATAACCCCAGCAGCTATCTTTAAAGCAGTACTAAGACCTTTTAATCCGCTTTCTTCGTTCTTACCTACCGCATCTTCCAGGCCGGTTGCAAAACCACCTAGAAATGACTTTATTTTATCCTGTATATCTTTAGGTAAAATAGTATATACTATGCCGGCAAGTGCAGCAACAACAGCAGGGTTAGTAAATAGGGATTTTAGCAGACCAAAAACCCCTTCTTGCTTTTCGCTTTCTTGAACTCCTGGAGTTCCTCTTCCTGTAGCAGCGGGCGATGGTTTTACTGCTGATGCGGCTTCCATCTGGTACGCCTCAGCTAGCGCTGGCTCTGTCATTGACCCTAATGATCTGTTGACACTTGCAAGCGACTTGGCTAGTGACACCATTGAATTAACTATCGAAAGGGTAGGCTTATCCACTACCTCCGATCCACCGGATGCACGAAACTCATCAGTAAACACAAAATCATCTAAAACATCAACTCTTTCCTTAAGAGTTGCAACTCGTACTGAGTTACGAACTATAATACCTGTAATTAGATCTAACTTTTTTAGTACTGCGTTTACTGTAGAATCAATAGATTCAGTTTTATTAATCTCCTGGGTTTGAATAACTTTTATATCAGACAGGCTGCTAGTTATTTCGCGCAGTTGCTTCTTTGAAGATCTAGTTGTTCTTTTTGCCATTCTATGCGCCTACGGTTACTGAGTAAGTTGAACCTGACGGTGATGTGGTTGTCTTTTTAACCGTATTGACTACTCTATTGTTATTAATATTTAACACCACCAGCCCTTGATTTATTTGAGAATCACGCTCCATCCTATCTACATTTGCCGATTGCTGTATTACTTGTTGAGATTTGTCGTTAGGTAACTCATTTGATAGTAACGATGTCTTACTAGGGACACCTTTAGCAGGCTGACTAGATGGTCGTTCGGTATCAACTATTAAACTTCCAGGTGCCTCGGTAGCTGCCGCTGATGGTCTTTTAGTATCTACTATTAAACTTCCTGGTGCCTCTGTCGCCGGTGCACCACTATTTACTCTTCTTGGATTAGTAGATGCCAAACTAGATCTTGCAGGTCCGCGGCCTTGCACAGTCGCACCGGTTATTGGTGTGATAGGTGCTGGTGCTACTGCGCCGGTACTAGCCGGTAACGGCTTAACTTCAGCTTTAAGTTCTTCTTCTTCAGCATCGCTAAAGAATACGTCGTAAATATCAGAACCTATGCTGTAGAGATCATACAGCACGAGTCCTACGCCAATGGCCGCACCCAGGAAAGGAATTGCCTTAAGTATGTTGATTGCCATACCTTTTAGTTTAGGTATTACTTTTTCAGAAAGGGCAAGTAATTTCGCTTTATTTCTACTAATCCAATTTTTACCCTTACCTGCTTGACTAGCTTTTTTTATTTCATCCTTAGTTTTTTTAATCTCATCTTTAGCAACTTCTGCACCCTTTTTAACCCCATCCTTTTCTTTTTGTATCTTATCTTTTTCTTTATTGAGATCGGTATCTTTTTTCTTTACTTCTTTTTCTCTTGTTGCAACCTCGTCACTTTTATCCCTTGTAGCTTCACCTGCCAGGCCAAGAGCGGTTGCAAGTTGCTTGAGCTTTTCAAACACCTCTATTACTGGTGATAGGGCCGACATCGTCCATGATACCGCAAGAACACCCAGCAATGCTGCTAATACTGGTTTTATTAAAGCAATTTGTGTTTCACCTAATCCTATGCCTTTTAAGAAGTTGTCAAAAAATCCTTTAACTATTTCTAGTATTTGAGGGTTGTTAAGTATTAGAGGAATAGCCATTGCCAGTGCAATTGCATCTATACCTATTTTTGATATTGATTTTGTTACCTCTTTGGATGACCCTGCAATAGATGGTTTTTCTTCAAGTTGAGCTTCTTCTAATGCATAAGCGCTACCTCCACTCTCAATCAACGAGCTTATCTTCGTTAATTTATCTGCAGCAGGCATGCCGTCTGTGATGGCAACTGAGCGCACTTGTTTAATAATACTCTGTAGTACGTTAAGCCTCTTTACTATACCTTTGATGTTAGAGGCAAAGAGGGCAGCTTCTTTAGCTGCAAGCTGTGATGACTGAGTTAATGAATCAGCCTGCTCTTTGCTAAAAGACATCACCAGCCCGGATTGACTGGCAGCGTTCTTTGCACCTTCAATGGCTGATTCTTTTTCGTTCATTTTTTAGCTTTTAATCTCTCTTGTTCTTTTTCTAAGTAATCCCTTAACATATCAACGTAAATGTCCCTCTCATAAGGTACCATATTTTCAATTTCAGTAATTGACCATTTGTGGTGCTGAGCTAAACTGAAGTTTAGCATGTAATAATTCGCTAGCGTGTTATGACTCAGCCCAACGTAAAAAAATCGTTTAATGAGGTAAGAGGAATTACTTTCTCATTACCCAGACTATTCTTGTACTTTACTTCGTAATATAGTTTAGGCATTGTAGCGAAGAAGTCCTGTATCTTCTTGAATGCTTTTGTATCCAGTGATTGCACAAACTCATCTACCTCCTGAGGTGTACTATCGGCTAATTTAAACACTGTATCCTTATCGTATACACTATCGATACTCGCCTTCAGCACCTCAAAGAAGGCATCCATCTCACCTTCAACGAACTTAAGAGAATTCGTTAAATCAGCACGAGGATACTTCATTACTAATCCGTAACCATTACCAATATCAAACTTGTTTGAGTGGGCCGGGTCTTCTTTTATTTCAACCTGATCAAGATCAATATCGACTTTATACTTAAGATCATCTTCAAGATCTCGGTACGTAAGGTTAATAATGTTGTTTACTGACTTAGCTCTAATTTTGATAAAGAGGTACTCTAAATCAAACGTGGTAAGATCTTCAACGCTTACCTTCTCAGTAATAATACAGTTATTAATTACTTGCTTAACAGCATTAATAATGTCAGCCGCCTCACCACTCGACTGAGATGTAAGTAAGATCTTTTCTTCCTTGACTAGGAACGGACGATACTTTATAATCTCTCTTGTAGAGGGTAAGGTTAGCTCAAATATAGAATATCCAATTTTCGGTAAAGCCATAATAACTCCTTAAAATAAACCACGTAAACCACCAATAGCGAGCTTGCTATTGTTAACAACGTTGATGACGTCACCAATGCTGTTTGGTTTTCTAATATTGCTCAATACTTGCAGTGCCGATGTTGCACTCATTAACTTCTGAAGCACGCTGGCGGATCCAGGTACTACTTTATCTCCAAGATCAATCACCTCCCTCTTCCAATACTGATATGTAAACCCAACTGGTATTTTTACAAATGAATCAGTTTCGGCCCAGCTTAGAGGTATATCACCTAAAAATATAGGATAGGCATTGACCAATGTAACAATAGTAACAGTATTACCTGTCTCGTCTAATGCAGTAATCGTTATATTGGTCTGATATTCTTCTTTATAGTTAACTTCAAATGCGTTAGACTCAGTCGGGGATTTTGCAAAAACTACAATTTTATTCAACCATGCATAAAAGAATCTATGCACGTTATAATTACCATCACCGAAGAATGAAATGTTAACATCAACGAATGTAGCACCATACGGCTTCTTTTCATTTGGTCCAAACCCGTACCTTTTTATCTGTGTTGTATCAAGTAACACACCTGGTATCGATGTTGACTCGGCTAGGAATGGTATGTTTTTTACTGTAGAGTGATTTGATCCCTCAGCACCCATCATAGCACGAGGCGCTGGAATATCCACATAAAAGTGACTCGAGCGCGCTGGCCCATTCATTCCATTGATAGTAGACAGAACCTGGTTCAGGCTTTTTTTATTTGTACCAGACGCCTTTGTACCATTAAGAAAGGTGTCAAGATTTTTCTTTATTGAATCCGGTAAGAAGTCCTTCAATGCATTAACTGCACCTACTGCATTCTGACCTTTTGCAATAAATTCACCTATATTAGCCATTACTTGCCTTTTGTTATTATTCTTCTTGAGTCTTTATAAACCACTGCTGTTGTAGCACCCTTAAATTTCTGTAGAGGCAAGAACAAAGCAAAATCCCATTCTTTAGGATCTATGTAGATTAATCTTGAGTCTAATTGACTATTTAGATAGCGCTTAATACATGGTTGAAAGTACTTGAACTTAGCTGCACCACTCAGTATACTGTAGTTTAATTTAAGTCTAGTAGTCTCATCCATCTTATCATTGTTTAGGGTATCATACAATGCATCCATTAGCCTTGCCCTATAAATTGGAGGTAGGTAATGCATATTGATACCAAGGAAACCATCCTCAACTTTCTTAAAGGGAAATATTAGAGGGTACCTGTCGTAGTAAGGTAAAGTATCTTTATGCTTAGCATCATAGGCAAATAAAAACATCTGACCTACAACAGCCTTAGATTTTCTAGCTGCAGTATTACTATTTTGTAGGACTTTTTTAGTATCAACATTACGCATAGAGGAAGCTTTATCCCGTAGCCAATCCCTTGCCTCTACGCTACTTAGATCGGATTGCCCAGAATCCATTGCTTTTTGAAGCATGTTACCAAATAAAGTGCTCATTTAATCCCTAATTCTTTCTCTGTCATAACCATAAAACGCCATTTTCTATCTTTACAGTACTCTGTTGCGGCCTTCCATTTCGCCTCGTTTATACCGTATGTTAGTACTTCCCTCAAATATTTTCTATTATTTTTATTAGTCTTTATAGTTGGAGGAACAGACTGGCTCAGAGGTTTAACTTCTATAACTACCGTCTCTGTTACATTATCGGGTAATAATTTCTTAACCTTAAAGTCAGGATAATAGCGATGAATTTTATTATCTACTGGAGAACGATATGGAATGCAAAACTCCTCACTAGACCACTCCAGCACCTCTGGGTGACTATCTAAATACGACATGAGTTTAAGCTCCCAAGAGCTTCTGTAGATTATCTTAGTTGGATCTCCAACGTACTTGGAAATATTCTTTGGTTTAAAATAACCTTTATAACTCATATTAGTAGTGTATGACACCCCTATAAATATACGATAACAACAATAACAGGATAACCCATGGCAACTGGCTTTGATCCACAATCATTAGTGCAGAACTCAACACTTGCTCAGCAAGCTAAATCAATATTTAGCGGCGCAGGACAGACCTTTGATAAATTAACAAACGCGGTAGGTGGTGCAGTCAGTGGGCTTGCATCGAGTCTAGGTCAGGCAGGTCTGCCTTCTGCAAGCGCCCTGCTAACAAGTATTTCCCAACTTAGCGCTTCTACACCCATATCAAAATTTACGGACTCATTAAGCAATACAACACGCATTGATGACCTAACACCACAAGAATCAAAGCCAGATCCTAGCCAGCAAGGCTCACTTCAATTCCCATCTGATATTACTGATAAGTTTATTAGGTTTACATTTGCATCCTATTACCAACCTGGTCCGTTATTTAAACGAGAGATAATTCCATCAAGATCTATTATTCTACCTATACCTGCAGATCTAATAGAAAAACACGGTGTGCAATATTCCGAAAAGCAACTTGGCGTATTAGGTGTATTGCAAGAATCTGGTATGCTTGGTAGCGCGGCAGCAGGCCTTCAAAATCTTACAACAGAATCTGCTGGAAAGGCGGGTGAGGCTTTAGGTAGACTAGCTGGAGATGCTGGTAATGCTGCAGCAATTGCAAGAAACGTAATCGGGGCTATTTCTGATTCTGCTGGAAACGCATTTGATAGGGCGACCGGAACGATTCTTAATCCGTACAACGCGCTTCAATTCACTGGTATCGAGTTAAGAAATCATTCATTTAAATATAAATTCTCACCTAACAACGCTACCGAATCACAAACACTCAAAAATATAATTAAGGAGTTTAAGCTAAGAATGCTACCTGAAAAGGTAGGGTTGCTTTTTAATTTTCCTGATGTATGTACTATTGAATTTTCTGATAGGGAAAATGCTCTATATTATTTTAAGAATTGCTATCTTAAAAGTATAAGTGTTAATTATGCACCTTCAGGTAATCCGGCATTCTTTATTGGAGGAAAAAATCCAGTTGAAGTTGAAATATCATTAGAGTTTGGTGAAATTGAACCGGTTACACGTAATGATATTATAAAGGGTGACTTTACGGGTAGTCTTGGCTCGGCCATATCTTCCGATAGACAAACTTCTCAACAGGCCGATTCAGCTGTCTAAGCTAAACGAATAATAGGAATGGTCAATGTATAATTTATTTAGTCAATTTGGAGTAGTACTTTACAATGGTGTACCTGTCAGGAACATTCTTACAAGGGTAGCTTTTTCTGATATTATTAAGAAAACAGGCGGTGTTTACCATCCGTATATTGTAGAGGATGGTGAAAGACCAGATGCTATTGCCTATAATTATTACGGGGATTCAAGATACAGCTGGATAGTGTATATGAGTAATAATATTATGGATCCTTACTATGAATGGCCGATGTCTCAAAACGAGTTTGATAGATTTATAACGAAAAAATATGGATCAAGAGAATTAGCTATGAAGAAAATTCTTTACTGGAAAGACAATTGGCAAACGGATGATAGAATTATTAACGTCGCAACTTATAATTCATATCCGGTGTTTATAAAAAAATATTGGTCACCCATATTAGGATATAATAATAGTATCGTTAGCTACTCTCGCACCCCAACGACTGATACAATTGAAACTAATAAAATGCTCGAGGTTACAATATCACCAACTATTTCAATTAATGGTGCAAATTATACAGTAACAGATAACTTAGTATCGGATAATTTTGCTGTAGGGGATTTAGTTGGACAGTATGATAGCAGTGGTATTTTAACTGCTACTGGAGAAATAACCGTAATATATGATGATTATAAATTTAATATCAAGCACATACAGGGTAATTTTGTTTACTACTTTAACACTGTGTTTGGCCAAAACCTTACAAATCAACTACTTACATGGGTGAGTACTACACCAATAACAGTAGGCGCAACAACTACATATCAAGTTGTATTTAATAATCAATTACCAAACAACAACATTAAAGTTGGAGATAAAGTCACAGTAACAGGAATTAATCCAACTACATTTAATACATCAGCTATAGTCACTGCTATAAGCAGTGCAGGAACTATTACCTTAACGTATACTAGTAATCCAGGTACATTTATATCGATTCCAACATTGGCATATGCAGTAAAAACAATCTCGTATAGTAGCACAATATACAAATTATCAGATAAATCTAAATTAATATACCCTACCACTATAAGATCTGTTGGTAATATATTTTTTGATTTTCCTGAAAATACTTACGGTAATACTGATGATGTAAACAATCAAGTACTAACATATTATTCTCCTGTATTTGCATATGACTATGAATCCGATCTCAACACCCAAAAGAGGTCTATAAGGTTAATTGATAGAGCATACGTTGATCAAATTGAGCGCGAGTTAAGTGAAATCATATGATGACTAAGGTATATGATCCAGGTGATATAAAAATACTTGCCATCAGGTTAACAAACTATAATAAATCTGCGATATCTGACATTAGAGGCCAAGTTATTTCATTGTCTATATACGAAGATATGGAGCAGCCTTCGATTTATGCCGAAATAATACTTAAAGATGGTGTAAATTTAGTTAAAGATTTTCCTATAATAGGAGAAGAAGATCTTGATATATCATATATCACCCCCGGTAGGGATAAACCATCTCTATTTAAACTGAGGGTATACACTGTTACTGGTGGTAGTGCAGATCCTAGTAATCAATCATCGGTGTATGTTATTAAAGCTGTTTCATATGAACATATAGTAAATGGTATTAATTTAACTGAAAGAAGTTTTAATGATACAGTTACAAATATTGTTACTAATATTATAAAGACAGATGTAGAAACAAATAAAAGTTTATTTGTAGAGGAGACGAGAGGTATTGTTCCATATACCGTGCCTCGCATGACTCCTTTTCAAGCTATCGACTTACTCAGACAGCGCGCAATTGCAAAAAGACCTTCAGGAGGAGTATTCGTATTCTTTGAAAATCAATATGGAATAAATTTTACATCGATTGAGAAACTTATTGAAGATGGAAAGCCGCTAGTAGGTTCTAAAATATTTACACATTCTCCTCAGACTGAGGCTGACCCGGCAAGACAAACGTATAGCTGGCGAAACATTATTCAGATGGAACAGTTAAGTAAGTTTGACACAATTGAAAAACTTACAAAAGGATATTACAAAAACGCTATACAATCTTACGACATGCTGACTAAGTCGTTTAATATTACTCAATTTAAAATTAGTGAGCACGCTGATAAGTTTACTTACAGTGATAAAAACGCAACCATACCTAATACCGATAGCTTCTTGAAAACAGCTACAGGAGGCTCTCCAACATACATGTTTACACCTAAGGATTCAAGTAAAGGCAACGACTTCATACCAGATCTAATGGGGTACAGGCAAACGTTTGTACTTTTGTTTAATCAGGTGGTAGTAAGGTGTATGGTTTACGGGGATAACTATCTTACTGTTGGAGATCTAGTACAACTTAACCTACCTGACACATCCGGTACAACAAATAGTAAGACTAATGATAGTAGATATTCAGGAAAATACTTAATTACTAAGTTAAGGCATATAATTGTGTATGAAGAAAATAAATTTAAGCATCGAATTGTATTTGATTGCAACCGAACAGGGGTAGGAACATGACAACGCGAAGCATGGGCGATGAAGGTTTCAGGTGGTTTGTCGGGGTGGTGGAAGATAGAGATGATCCTTTGCAGCTAGGTAGGACTAAGGTAAGAATATACAACCTACACTCCCCTAATAAAAGTCTTACACGCACAGAAGATTTGCCATGGGCACAGATCATGAACGGAGTGAACGACTCAAACCTTAACAAGGTAGGAAGATCACCTACTGGTATTCTAGTTGGTACAACCGTAATCGGATTCTTTATGGATGGACGTGACGGTAATTTACCCGTCATTATGGGGTCACTTGCAGGTATACCAGATAACAATATTGTTAACCATGATGTCTCGCTCGAAGCAAGAGGTACAAACCCGATTGTTAAGCCTGTGCTTGGTACTGAGCCAAGTTCAGCTTATAACGCTAAATACCCATATAATAAAGTACTGAGAACTGAAAGTGGGCATGTAATAGAAATTGACGATACACCGGATAATGAAAGAATACATTGGTATCATAAGAGCGGCACATACACAGAAATAAATCATGATGGTAGAATGGTAACAAAGGTTGTAAATGATGACTATCAAGCTGTAGCTGGCAATCGCGACGCGTATATTGACGGTAATGTTAACGTCAGGGTTAACGGATCCGATACTCAATCTATAGGTGGTAGTCGTGAGGTTTATATTGAGGGTAATGTTAACGTTAGGGTTAACGGGTCATACACCCTCAATGTTTCAGGTCCTATAGTTATTAACGGTAGTACGGTCAATATTAATCAAGGGACGAGGGGCGCAGCCCGTATTGGTGATATTGTTCCTGATACGGAAGTAGACGGTACCCAAGGTATCAAGACAGGTTCAGGTACAGTATTCATCGGAGGCTAATAAATGGCATTAGTAAAACATACAAGTAGTATAAACGTTAGACCGGTTAACACGGAATTTTATTCTGATTTTTATACTAACTTTGATAAGCACCCTGATAAAAATGATGTACTCAAATACTCTAATGAAGAGTCGGTAAAGAGGGCTATTAGAAATATATTACAGACTAATAGAGGAGAGAGGGTATTTAATCCTACATTTGGTAGCAATATACGTAAATTTTTATTTGAAAACATCACACCAATAACAGAGTCCCTTATACGTGAGCAGGTCGAAACTTCAATTAATAACTTCGAACCCCGCGCCAAGCTTATAGATGTTATAGTATCAGGGTATCCTGACGATAACGCATATAATATAACAGTCGTTTTCTCTACACTAAATACAATCGACCCAATTGTACTAAGCGTACTTCTCAACAGGATAAGGTAATGTCTAATACCACTATAAGTTTAGTTGATCTTGATTTCGAGACAATTAAAAGTAACTTTAAAAGCTATCTAAGAAGATCTAATTCAACCTTTAAAGATTATGATTTTGAAGGATCTAATTTAAGCCAGCTAATAGATGTGCTATCGTATAACACATACCTAAACTCATACTATTTAAATATGGTAGCTAGTGAAATGTTTCTTGATACTGCATCATTAAGGGATAGTGTAGTATCTCACGCCAAAGAGCTTAACTATGTGCCAAGAAGCTTCAGGTCAGCAATGGCGACTGTTTCCTTTTCTATATTTACTGACAACCCAGGCGGTGCCCTTACCGTTCCAAAAGGCACTACATTTACATCTAAAATTGGTAGTAATAACCATTCATTTACTACTACCACAAACATTAACTTTACAGCAAATTCTACTGGTCATTGTAATATTGAGCTTGATATTTACGAAGGATCATACCTAACTGATGTATTTTCCTACGATGCTTCAAACACTATACAGAGATTTGTATTATCAAATTATACTTTAGATACAAGATTTATAAGTGTAATTTCTATAGAGAATAACGGCGCCAATAATATTACATATAACACGTATACATCTTTACTCGGAGTAAGTGGTGATACTAATGCAGTATTTATTCAAGCAGCTGAGAATAATCAGTATGAAATTAGATTCGGTGATAATATAAAGGGTAGAACACCAAAAAGTGGATCTACTATAGCTGTAAGTTACCTTGCAGGTAGTGGTGAAATGCCTAATGGTGCATCAGTATTTAATATAGATGGACCCATTGGTGGATTTACTAGTATTTCTAGTATAACTGCTATATCACCAGCATCAGGTGGCAGCATTTACGAGAGTGTAGAGAGTATTAAATACAACGCACCTAGGTATTATCAGACCCAAAGGCCGTCAGTTACAGTAAGCGACTACGAAACATTACTTACTGTTAATTATCCAGAAATATCAAGCGCGTCAGCATACGGAGGTGAAGATTTAGAGCCTCCAGTTTATGGTAAGGTATACGTTGCAGTAGATATGCTAACGGCAGACGGTGTCACAGAAACCAATAGCGCAAAGTACTATAAGTTTTTAAAGGCACGTACTCCTATTTCGATTGATCCTATTATAATTAACCCCGATAGACTTTATGTTGAGGTTGATGCTATAGTCAGATATAATACCAATATTACCAATCTTACAATTAATGACATAGTAACAGCTGTATCAGTAAAAATAAGCACCTATAATGACATATACCTTAACGGGTTTAAAAAGACTCTAAGATATAGTAAACTAATAGAGCAAATTAATAATACACATGAAAGTATATTAGGCGTTGATCTTGAGGTCAATCCGTTTAAAAAGTTTATACCTACTACAACTTCATCGTATAGTACAGTTATTAACTTCGGTTTTGCACTAGCTAAGTCGTTAATTATTTCATTAGAAGAATCTATAACCGCATCTGTACCTGCAATTAGATCTACTCCTATGATGCGAGAAGGCGTTTCTGTGTTTATTATGGATGATGGTAATGGTATAGTTAATCTATATACATCCTCATCTAGCGGGGTTCAAACTAAAATAGTATCAATAGGTACAGTTGATTACACGATGGGGCGAGTTCTTATAACATCTATGAGCATTGATAGTTTTACTCCCGCATCAGGCGCCCATGTACATTTATACGCCAACCCACTATCAAATGATATATCAGCAACCAGAGATCAAATTATTGTAATTTCTGATGATGATATATTCGTAACAGCAGAAGCAATAACCGAATGATCGATATTGAAAACAATATAATACCTTTAATAGAAGGTCAGTTTCCTGCTTTCTATGAAGAAGAGGGACCGCTGTTCGTTTTATTTGTAAAGGAGTATTATGAGTGGCTTAATACTCAAACATACAATATTGATGGAGTCAATGTAGCAGGCGGCGCAATATACCAATCTAGATCACTACCAAATTATAGAGATATTGATAAGACAGCGGATGAGTATCTTGTACACTTTAAAGAAAAGTATCTTAAGAATATTAATTTTAATTCAGAATCTAATCGTAGAACGCTTATAAAAGCAGCCCATGATTTGTTTGCATCAAAAGGATCAGAATTATCTATTGAGTTGTTATTTAATTTACTTTATGGAATAGGTGTGCAGGTTTATACCCCAGGCGATGCAGTTTTTAAGTGCTCAAATGCAAGGTGGACTATTCCAAAATATCTAGAAGTTCTTCCTACGTATAAGTCGCCTTTGCTTGCAGGTCAGCAAATAATAGGTTCGAGATCAGGTGCCACGGCCTTTGTAGAATATGTAATTACAAGACAGATCAATGGAAGATTTATAGATTTATTATTTCTTTCTAGCATTGATGGATTGTTTTTAGTAGATGATGTTGTTTCAACAGATGGTATTATTGCTGATTCTCCTACAGTAACAGGCTCATTTAATAGTATTGATATAACTCAGGCTGGTGATGGGTTTGTGGTTGGAGAGGAAGTAAATATAGTTTCAGCGTCGGGGGTAGAGGGCAGAGCGTTTGTTACATCGATAGAGGCAGTTACTGGTATCGTTCAGTTTGCTCTTAACGATGGGGGATGGGGATTTTCAACATCATCTAACACACTCGTTTCTCAAAGTTCTCTATTACTTACTAATATAATAAACGCTAATACAGAAATTACATCATTTACTAAATTTGAATTTGTTGAACAAAATAACTTTAGTCTTGCACTTAGTAATATAACCGGCAGTCTATCTACGGGTAACATACTTGCAACACCAGAAGGATCCTTATCAGTTGTTTTAAGGGTTGATCCTGGTGCAAATCCTAATACCGCAACTGTTCTTATCAACCCGGTATCTGGTACTACCTTTTCAAACAGCATAATGTTCTCACCCAACAGTGCTTATGTTTATGTTGATAGAACTCTAGGATTTACACAAGGCAATGTTGTCAAACAGAATAACGGTACAAGTGATAATGCTAGGGGGGCTGTAAAGAGTACTGCTAATGTAGTGGTTTTAAACATCAATAGCGCAGTTACTGCGGCTAATGGTATTCACGTAGGTACATTTGTTATTCAAGCAACAACTCTTGCTACAGGCCGAGTTGTTGCTATTAATCGTGAAGCTAATTTTGTTTTTACAGCCGTAAACGCCATAGCAGTTTCCGTATCAACAGGTACATTTAGCGGTACTGATGCTATTAATATGTATGCAGATGCTGCAGGTATTAGCTATCTTTCAGTAGCAACACCGACGTCAATAATAAACGCACGCCAACTTGAACTAGAAGCAGTAACAGGTCTGTGGTCGGCTGGAAATACTATCATTTCTGAAAGTGCCTCCGCTATCACAGGTACAACATTACTTGCAAGTGCTGTTGGTGGAAAATTTACTTCAAACACCCAGTATCTTTCAACCGGTCAAATTATTGGATCTAATACTAGTGCAATTGGTATTATTTTAGAAAGTAATACATTTTTTGGTACAGGTCTAAGTACTATAAGGGGGCTAACATCTAATACATACGCCAATGTGTATCAGGTTTCTACTGGATCTAGTGCTGACTTTCAGGTTGGTTTTATTAGTGATTCAGAGACAGTTCTACTATCTCCGGACTTATTAAATGGTAATAATCAAGGGCCTAACGGACCAGATACCCTGCCTTCGGTTCCATGGGCATCCATGTTAATATCAGGTGCTAATAGTTCATACAATAACCTACATTCTGTATACATCGAGTCTGGAGGTACGGGGTATAGTAATACTGACACAGTCGTGCTAACGTCAGGGAGAAACATTAATGCTGCAAGTCTTACATATACAGTTGGAGCATTTCTTTCTAATACTTTTATAAGTCCCCTAGAGCTAACTCCATCGGGAATATTTTTTAAATACACTGGTACTGAAATGTACTTAGTAGGTACCACATCCGATAAAATACACCAGTTCACATTATCAACTCCATGGGCAGTAAATACAGCAACATATACTGCTAATGTAAGCGTAAATCCTCAGGGTGCAAATCATCAAGATGTCTTTATATCATCAGATGGTAAATTTGTCTACACGGTTGAATCTAGCAGTGATAGAGTTCATCAGTATACCATGGCCACCCCATGGTCAATAGCTACTACAGCCTTTACGCGAACGTTTCAATTATCCGCCGCCTACCAGGCATTAGAGAGTGGTACTGTTGGAATGACCTTTAAACCGGATGGTACTAGCTTTTATCTTATAGGATCTGCTGGAGATACCATAGTACAGTTCGATCTTTCGGTTGCATGGGATATATCTACTGCATTTCAATCAAGTAAATCTCTTTATGTTAATCCTATTGAAACCAACCCAGGCGCATTAAGAATAACAGAAGACGGTACCAGGTTTATTCTTATTGGTACTACTGGTGATAGAGCACATGTATATAATCTAACTACACCCTGGGATATATCAACAGGTGTATTCGTAGGATCATCAAGCACTTGGGCAACCCTTGGCGCCGGACAAGCCGTTCCACAATCCGAAACAGGCGCAACAGGCTTTTATATTAAACCGACCGGTGATAAGTTATACGTTATAGGTACTGCAATAGATACGGTTGCGGAATACAATGTAGCCAACGCCGGTGTTGTTCCACTTTCGAATGCTACTATTATTACGAATGCATCCGGAGTTATAACAGCATGCACACTTGGAGCATCTAAGGGTGGTGCAAATATATTTTCAACACCTATAGCAACAGTACTTAATTCATCTGGAGGAGCTTCTACAGGATCGGCCGCAAGTCTAATTCCTGTATCTTCTCTAGGATTTCCAAAATATGCACTTGGGGATATAACATTTACTATTCTTGATCTGCTTAGATTTAATACAAGAACGATTGGAACTATTGCTAGTCTAACTGCAATCAATCCAGGTGAAAATTATAACCTGGACCCATTTGTGCTTGTACGTGAAGATTTGGTTGCAGCATACGGTAAGCGCGATTACATAATGAACATTACTAATCTAAGTAAAGGTACTGGGTTTACTCCTAATGAATTAGTAACGCAGTCATCAGGTACACCTGCACTTACATTACTATCAAGTGCCTTTGTTTATAATAATTATGGTCCAACCCTTTCGTCTATAGTTACTGCAGCAAGTACAAACATACTACTTGTAGCGACGGTAGCAGCTAGCAACACAATTACAGGTGCATCGTTAACTAGTGCTGTAATTCAACCTGGTATGTATGTTTCAGGTACAGGTATCCCAACCAATACGTATGTTGTATCGGTTAGCAGCGGAGTATCAGCAGTTCTTTCAAACGCTGCTACTGCCAGCAGCGCCGCTACAGCTCCAGGAACCATCACTATAACTACAAGTGGTACAGTAATTTTTGGGGCTGCGTTAACTACAGCAGCAATCGAGCCAGGAATGTATGTATACGGAACAGGTATACCAAATGGTGCATTAATTATTTCAATTAATACCGGTGTATCGGCAGTTATATCTCTACCTGCTACAGCTTCTGGTACCATCACACTTACTACCGCCTATGGAATAGTTAGGAATGCATATGAGGTCGGTGAATTTATAACCACTAATAATGGTATTTCTATTACAGGGACAGGGACAGTTTATAGTACTACAGCATCCGGTGGAGTAACTACCACAGTTCTTACATCAAACACCGGTACATTCAACTCTACTATATCAACATCTAAACTCGCAGTAAGTACAAATGTTGGATTTAGTGTAGGGGATGCTGTTACTCAGTCAGGTGGTGGTAGTGGTACAGTGCTTGTAACTAATACAAGCACGATGATTATCAGAAATGTAACCGGTACATTTGCAATAAGCGGTAATAAAATAACTGGTACAGGTACTGCAAATGCTAATATTACTGCAGTGACCAGTGCATTTAACGTGTATCAGATGTCAGGATCGACGTCAAAAGGCCTTACAAATATTAGCGGATATTCTGCATGCACCGCATCATCTGTTGCAACAGGTAGAATAAAAAACCTTTCAAATACTTCTACTCTGTTTATAAAAAGGACTAGCTTGTTTGATGAGTTCATTAATAACGGAGGTACGTTAGTCGGAGAAATTTCCGGTGAGACTGCTACTGTAGTTTTTAGTGCCCCTGATACATCTTCTGATATAATTGGCCTTAACGCTAATATAACTGCTAATGTTATAACAACGACCGGTTCAATAACTGACTTAACACTCGTAGACTCTGGGATTTCATTCTATCAAGATCAAGGCGCCACATTCAGTTCGTTAGATGGTGCAAGGGTTGGAGCTGGTAAGATTAATCTTGGTGGTATAGGTTCCGGGTCTGGTAGATATACAACGTTTAGCGGCATATTGGACGATGTTAATTACATACACGATGGTGAATATTATCAGGAATACTCGTATGAAGTACAGAGTAACAAACCACTAGATACATATTATAACGTACTTAAGCAACTGCTGCATGTTGCTGGAACTAAAATGTTTGGAAGAGTAGTTACATCTTCAACCAGCATTATAGGAACTGATATAGTCCAGAGCAGCAAGACTATCGAACTAACTCCATAAATAAAGACATGACCAAATTAGTAACAAAAGTTTTTAGTAAACATCTTATAGATCAGTTTGTCGAATCATTTACTGAGCCTGCTAATAGCGTGTATTACCTTGCCGCAAGTAGGCATATACCTTACAGTACCTCTAGTGGTGGTAGTGATGATTATCCACCTACACCCGGGGATAGCGTCCAAGATACACAGGTAGACCCCTACAATACTATGGTATTCGGAAAAAAAGTAACTTCATCTGATATATCACTTATGATACCCAGGTACAACTGGACTACTGGCACAACCTATACATCATATGACCATACTGATTCAGCATTGTTTGACAAACCTTTCTATGTCGTATCTTTTTCAGGTTCAGAATATTTTATTTATAAGTGTCTTGAAAATAATAGAAATAATCCTTCAACCGTCGATCCAATATCCAGTACGTCAGAAGTCGCATTTAACCATATAACTACCGGTGATAATTATAAATGGAAGTTAATGTACAGGCTGCCAATGGCTACATTTGAAAAGTTTGCAACAGCTGATTACATGCCGGTAGCACTAAGTAGTAACGTTTCAACTAATGCAATATCTGGTTCTATTGATTCAGTCAGAGTAGATTCCGGCACTCGTAATTGGATTTCTTCTTCTACTGGAGTTTTTAGTTCTGATGATATAGCTACCAGTATTCCAGATGGGCTAGGAACTCAACTGACGTACAGATTAAATGCTAATTCATCAACTAGTTCTGATTTTTATCAGGGTAGTGCTCTATATATTTCTTCTGGTATAGGTGCAGGACAGCAAAGAAAAATTCTTTCATATGAAGCTGTTACTAAGATAGCTGAAATAGACAGTCCGTTTGATGTAACCCCGCTAGCAGGATCTACTTACCTAACAGCACCGTATGTTACTATTACTGGTGATGGAGAAGGTGCAGTAGGTTTTGCAGCTGTAGCTTCAAATACAACAGTTAACAATTTTATTTATAGCGTATTAATAACTAACAGGGGCAGTAACTACACGTATGCAAGCGCAGTAGTGACTGGTAATACTGGTGGTGATTCATATCCCCAAACAAATACAGTAGTCACTCCTATCATACCTCCAATAGGGGGACATGGGTATCGTACTGTACAGGAACTAGGCAGTGATTCTATCGGTATTAGTGTTACTTTTGCAAACAACGAAAGTGGTTTTATTCCAGTAAGTAACGATTACCGCCAGATCATATTACTTAAGGATCCGTTATTTGATGGAGTCACATTAACCTTATCTAGCGCAACCGGTACATTTAGCCCTGGTGAGACTATTAATCAAATTTCATACTCAACTTTAGTGGGAACGGTTGTTTGTAGCGCAACCTCCACTACAATAACCGGTACCGGTACTGAGTTTTTATCAGCTTTTAAACCTGGTGATTCTATATTGTTAACTGATACTATTAGTACTTCTAAAAGCTTGAGAACGGTAGATACAGTTACTAGTAATACAATTCTTTCAGTAACATCAAACGTATCATTCACACGTGCATCAGGTCAGTATGTTACAGTAGCTAAGGCCACAGTATTAGCAACTGGTATTAAGGTTGGTAATACAGGTAATTTCATTACAATGTCTAATACTGAGGCAAAATTTTATACAGGTAAACCAGTCATAGGGTCCGTCTCTGGATACTTTGGCCCAAACGTAACAGCGATCAACGTACAGGATCACAACTTTAATAATTGGTCAACGTTTGATAATAGAACAAAAATATCATACATAAGTAATAATCAAGTGTTTAACACAGATGGGGTGGTATACCAAACAGCGACCGCAGATAGTAGCCAATCAAACGCATATTTTCATTCAGCTAATGCCTCATTTATTTTTATAACTGATGATAGAGGACCTATTAACGCCGCCTCAAATGAGTATCTTCAACAGATAGGTAGTCCTGCAACATATGTACTTGGCGGAACTAAGTACCCACCCGACATTGTAAGATCGTCTGGAGAGATCGTATACATAGAGAACTACAGCCCAATTACAAGATCAGATAATCAATCAGAAACCTTCAGATTAATTCTGAAATTCTAAGAGGACAATATGCCAATAGAGACAAATCTAAACACCACTCCATACTTTGATGACTATGATGAAGATAAGCAATTTCATCGCGTACTTTTTAGACCGGGTGTAGCGCTACAGGCAAGGGAACTTACCCAACTTCAATCAATTCTTCAAAATCAAATTGAGAGATTTGGTAACAATATCTACCTTAAAGGTACTATTATAAGTGGATGTACTCTTTCAGCTGACTACGCTTATAATTATATAAAGATTTTAGACTTACAGGAAAATGGTGCACCAGTATCTCTTCAATCATATACTGAAAAGATTGGCATACAAGAAGCATCAGGCCTGAAAGCGTCTATAGTTAACTATGTATCCGGATTCCAAACATCAAATCCTGATTTAAATACCTTATATGTCAAATACTTAAATACAGGATCAAGCGGTGAAAAAGTTTTTGCTGCAGATCAAGTCATTAAAATATATAGTCCAACTCTTCCTATTGAATCTATTAGTATTGCAACTGGGGGGACAGGATATTCAAATAGTGATATAGTAGTTATTTACGGTACTTCTGGTACAGGGGCTACAGCAACAATAACGACCAACAGTCTGGGTAAAATTATCGATATATCGATGACCAATGGAGGAACGTCATATTCTACTGTACCTGGGGTATATATTACATCAAGTGCAACTGCAGGGTCTATTACTGTAATTGGAGCATATACTACCACCGGTGGTATTACTGGATACCCGTCATCACATTCTGGTAGTATAGGAGATGGATATATTGTTGGTGGATCTACTTTATATATCTGGAGCGGTACTGCTTGGGTTAAATCTGACGGGTCAGGGGCTATATTTACAGCGCTTAATTATAATGCTCAAATTAGAGTCGCAAGTGATAGCTTTACAGCACCAGTCGGTGTAGGTGCAGCTATAAAGACAAGTCGTGGTATAATATATCAAAAAGGAAACTTTATACAGGTTAATGAGCAAACAGCTTTATTACAAAAGTATACCACATACGTAGATAATAAAGTAGTAGGATTCTATACTAACGAAAGTATTGTTAACAGTAATATAGATTCAACCTTATTGGACATAGCAACCGGTACTCCTAACTTTGCGGCTCCTGGTGCTAACAGATTAAAACTTAATCCAACGCTCTCCGTTCTTTCTGCTGATGCTGCATCTGCCAATAACGACTATCTACCTCTTTTAGAATTTCAACTAGGCAATATTGTTAAAGACAGAACAAGCACACAGTTTAACTCCGTAAATAAGGAGCTTGCCAAGCGCACTTTTGAAGAAAGTGGTAACTATGTGTTAGAGGCCTTTAGTCTTGATACATCTACCGTTCCAACATCGAATGCTACTGTAAATAATAGTAATTATTTTACTACTGTATTAAGTCCAGGTACTGCATATGTTTCCGGGGAGCGGGTTAATTTACTAAACACAACTAAAGCATTAGTAAGAAAAGGCCTTGACACTATTACTGTACCTAATCAGTACATTAATACCTCGTATGGCAATTACGTTATTGTTAATGAACTACAGGGCAACTTCGATGTGCGCGCAGGTACTACTGTTAGTTTAAAGAGTGCAGCTGCCACTTCACTGACACTTAATACAGGTACAATACCATCACCGGGTGTAACCGTTGGTACAGCAGTAATTAGATCTATTGAATATATGGCTGGTACTCCTGGCACACCTGCTGCTACTTATAAGCTGTATCTCTTTAATATCAACATGCAAGCCGGTAGGTCATTTAAAGATGTAAAGGCAGCCCATATCACTAGCACCGCAGTTGCTGATATTGTGCTGGTAGGTAGTCCTGCAATAGCTGTGCTTAACGATACTGAACGCGACACACTAGTATTCAATACAGGATCGTACGCTGTACAGCAGCTAACATCTACTCAATTTATTTATAGAACATCTAGTACTACTAGTATTGGTGTAACTGGTTCTGTATCTTTTACAGTATCCGGAGAGAGTACTTCATTACCGTACGGCGTCGGCGCCCTGGGCAGTACTGATAAGCAGGACTTTATAGTTATACCTACAACTGCATTTAGATTTAATGCAAACAATGCAGGCACTGTAACTGTTGCTGATGCTAGTACTACAATGGTTGTCGGTTCAGGTGCATCCTTTACTACCTCATATGTTGCCGGGGATTACATTTCTATTAACAACGTTGTAAGACGAATCAACAGAATTATAAACAATGATTCGTTAGAATTAACAGCAGCATACGGTACTACTGTATCATCAGGTATAGCTCACTTTACCGCGTTTCCAGCGCTTACCCCTATTGATTTTACAAGAGCTGGACGCAGTATAACAGTAGCATCAACAACCTCATTTACACTTAATATAGGTGCGGCTATTAATACTGCTACGAATATTACAATATACCATAATTTATTGGTTGTAAATGCACCGATTAAAACAAAAACCTTAGTTGCTAACGTACATGTTAAATTATCTACTTCTTTAATAACTGCCTCAACAGTAGGTCCATGGTGTCTAGGAATACCTGATGTACTTTCAGTTGAAGGTGTTTACATTGGTTCAGGCTCGTATGCAACCGATGATACTACAAATTTTGTTAATGATTTTGTATTAAATAATGGTCAGAAAAATAATATCTACGGTCTAGCATATCTTTCTAAAAAACCAGGATCAACAGTAACCCTTACCGGTGCTAATCAATTGGTTGTTAAAGTAAAGGCATTCCAAATAAGTGATGGTAGATATGCTTCTGCGCTATCATATCCAGTAGACGATGCGTCCGCTACTCTACCGAGTAACAAGATAAGAACACAGACTATTCCTATCTACATTTCACCGTCATCAGGTGAGGCTATTTCCCTAAGAGATGCTATTGACTTTAGGCCTCATGTAAGTAATACTGCAGTATTAGCTACTGTTTTGGCTTCAGCATCTATCGATCCTTCTTCAACTGAAACCTTGGTGGCTAGCGCTGATAAGTACTTCCCTGCGCCTTCTGAGTCTTTCCAGGGTTCAGTAGTTTCTTATCTAAGTAGAATTGATAGAATTAATTTGACCCAACAAGGTCAAATGAAAATAGTCGAAGGCGCGCCTGCCAACAATCCCCTACCACCACCTGTAGATACAGGGTGTATGGATCTTGGACTGTTAAACGTTGCTCCATTCCCAAGCCTACCATCAAAGGTAGCTTCTGCTGCTGGTAGACCTGATCTTAAGAATTCAATCAGACAGTCACAGACCCGTAGATATACCATGTCTGATATCAGTAGTCTGGATAAACGCATTCAAAGATTAGAATATTACACTGCGCTTAATACAATTGAAGCTAAAACTAAAAATCTAACCCTTACTAGTGAAGCTAACACGTCACTTGAAAGGTTTAAGAATGGATTTTTTGTTGATCCTTTAAATGACTACAGTATTTCGAATCTCAATGATGGGGAGTTCAAAGCATTAATTGACCTGGATAGGACTAGATTAACCCCGCAGCAAATTATCACCCCAATTGATTTAAAGTACTCAGCTACCGGGAGTACTAATGTTGTAAAGAATTTGGACTTAATTACTCTCCCTTACACCTCTGAAGTACTAGTAAGTCAACCACATGCTAATAAAGAAAGAACTTTAGTAACAGGATTCTGGAGTTTTGTTGGAAAAATGACAGTTGTTCCTAGAGTAGATAATTTCTTTGACACTCAAGTTACCAGCACTTCGGTTATTGATATTAACATTGCCGATCCGCTTAGGGCGCTTACAGACACAGTTAATCAAACCTTAGGTGCAATTAATTTAACTCCTAATGCCATTAAGACTACTAGTAGTGGAGTATCATTAACAGGCACACAATATTCAAACCCAGATGCGTGGACTGTTAGAACTACACAAAACTTTGCAGAGACTCTAACAACCACCTTAGGTGTAAAGAATAACCAGATCACTGTTGCTCCTACAGTAACCACAACACAGGATGTAGGTTCATATCTTAAGAGTGTTAATATTAACACATACATTAAGGCCCAAAGAATCTGCATGCACGTTGCCGGTCTAAGACCAGGTGCACAGCACTGGGTATTTTTTGATGGTATAGATGTTACAGACCGTTGTTCCCAAGCTGATCTGATATCCAATATAACCGATCCTAATAAAGCTTCTGTTGATAATTTTAATCCAAGAACTAATAAGAATACCGGTGCTGGGTCACTATTTGCTGATAGCACTACCGGTATCTTATCAATTATTCTGTATTTACCTAATGATACCTTTGCATCAGGTGAAAAGACAGTACTAGTAATGGATGTAAGTTCACTTGCATCAGAAACTAGCGCTACTTCTAAATCTACTGGTAAATTCTCTTCATTTGGAATATCTGGAACTTCCGGTAATATTACAGCATCCACAAAAACATTTAACACCACCTCTGGAAGCCCGTTCGCAAATAAGACAATTGATAGTACAGAGGTTCTTAACACTACAACTAATAGGTGGTCTACATCAACTCAAGTTTCTAACTATCCACCTCCTCCTCCACCTCCCCCACCAGGCGTCGGGCCCATGGGCGGCCGCGGGGGCCCCGATCCATTAGCACAGACGTTCTATATTCAAGCACAGGGTCAGGTTGAATACGTGCACCTTACATCTATAGATATTTACTTTAAGGCTAAAGATGCCAATCTAGGCGTGTCATTAGATATAAGGGAAGTATCAGATTCTGGTGATGTGCTTCCATACATTTTAGGATTCGGTTCAGTGTATTTGCCTAGCGCATCGGTAAGTGTAGATAGTACACAAGCAAGCGTTGCAACAACATTTACATTTAGTTCACCTCTGCTAGTTAAGGCCGGACGTGAATATGCAATAGTACTTACGCCGGATGGTGGATCACCAGACTATAGAGTATGGACAGCTATACCTGGTATTGCTGATGTATTGAATCCAACATTAACACCTAATAAAACATGGGGTGATGGTACATTATTTTACTCAACAAGCAACAGAGCCTTTACTGCAATTCAGGACGAGGATATTAAATTTAGAGTTAATTATGCAATGTTTACACAAGTTTCAGGTACCGCAGTTCTTACTAACGACGATTCTGAATACTTAACTATTACTAATACTTCTGGTTCATTTAATGGAGGTGAGGATGTTGCGCAATACGCAAACTCATTCTTAAATACAACTATAACTACTAATAGTGCCTGTAACGTTATTTTAACTGGATCATCTCTGACCTCAGTACTAGCTCCAGGTACTTCGATTTTAATAGCTTATGGTACAGCAAATACAATTGGTCCAGGTACAGTTCAATCAGCAGGGCTAACCATAACTAATGCAACATCAACCAGTACTTCTTTTATTACTACCATGAATTTTACAAGCGGTAGCTTTATTAGAATTGGTAATGAAATAAGGCAGGTTATTGCAGTTAACTCCGAAAACTCTCTTACTATTGATGTACCATTAAATACTGCAGCAGCAAGCAACAACCATTACACTGTTGTGTCCAAATTTGATGTTTTAAAAGTACAAGCAGTAACTTCTAGTCAGATTACTGTTAACAGACCACCATCATATACAACTAGTTCTATACTTGCTGCTAGTATTCAGCAGGCAGTTTCTGGTAAGGTAAAATACTTTGATCCAACAGCAGGCGCACTTCATATAAGAGACTCAAATGCAGCTAACTCTATATTTAAAATTCTACCAGCAAATTCAACTTATAAAGCGTTAATGGTAGGGGATAGATCGGATGCCAGGGCAAGTGTATCTTCTATCGGTAGTATTGAAGTTCTCTCATTTACCCCGTTTATTAACGTTATCAATCCTACTAACC
>Ga0209088_10000080_pt1 | contig 69459 bp, 67 predicted proteins | sample S_140625_EF_Meta_FD_187324 | JGI IMG/M metagenome (GOLD analysis project Ga0209088, IMG submission 187324) | Freshwater microbial communities from Lake Simoncouche, Canada to study carbon cycling - S_140625_EF_MetaG (SPAdes) (version 2) | ecosystem: Environmental > Aquatic > Freshwater > Lake ... | reverse complement strand
CAGCAGTTTCGATCGTGATTGCGTAAGCTGGACAGACTGCTTCACACAGTTTGCAACCAATACAACGTTCTTCACCATTCTCATAACGGCGCAAAGCGTGTAAACCGCGGAAACGAACAGACTGAGGCGTCTTCTCTTCGGGGTATTGAATCGTAATCTTTGGTTTAAAAAGATAGCGACCGGTAATCGACATACCGACCAAAATATCTTTCAACATCAAGCTATCGAGGAATTGGGAAATTTTCTTAAACATGATTGATCAACTTATTTCCAAATGTTCAATGGAGATACAACCCATGCGCCAACGACAACGACCCAGAATACGGAGATGGGAATAAATATCTTCCAACCCAAACGCATAATTTGGTCGTAGCGATAGCGCGGCAATGTAGCGCGTAACCAGATTACGCAAGATAAGAGGAAGAAGGTTTTTGCAAACAGCCAGAAGAAACCAGGGATATCACGCAAGATTGGCAAATCTACAATCGGCAACCAGCCACCCAAGAATAAAGTGGATGCTAGAGCGGCGATCAAAATCATATTGGCGTATTCAGCCAAAAAGAACATCGCAAATGCCATACCGGAGTACTCAACCATGTGACCCGCAACAATCTCAGACTCACCCTCAACCACGTCAAATGGATGACGATTAGTTTCAGCAACGCCAGAGATGAAATAAATCACGAACATGGGAAGTAATGGCAACCAGTTCCAAGAAAGGAAGTTTAAGCCCATGTTGGCGAAGTAGCCCTGCTCTTGTGAAGCAACAATCGCACTCAGATTCAAAGAGCCTGAAGTTAGCAATACCGTAACCAATGCAAAACCCATAGCGATTTCATAAGAAATCATTTGAGCTGAAGCGCGCATGGCGCCAAGGAATGGATACTTAGAGTTAGATGACCAACCCGCCAAGATGACGCCATAAACACCAATGGATGAGATTGCCATTACGTACAGCAATCCAGCATTGACATCAGCCAAGACCATTTTGGCTTGGAAGGGAATTACAGCCCAGGCGGCAAACGCCGGCATGATCACCATCACTGGGGCAATGAAATACAGAACCTTACTTGCTTGCGTAGGAGAAATGATCTCCTTCATCAAGAGTTTCAAGGCATCGGCAATCGGTTGCAATAATCCCAAGGGACCAACACGGTTTGGTCCAAGACGGATATGCATCCAACCAATCAGCTTACGCTCCCACAGAGTCATATAAGCAACTGCAGCAAACATCGGCAATACGATGATGACGATGCGCACTAATGCCCACACTAGCGGCCATAGTGAACCAAAGATAGCCTCGCCTTGGGTGGTAACGAGGTTCAAGAAATTATCCATCTCGTCCCTTATGCCTTACAAACAGTTACAGGACCAAACATCGATCCCAATTGAGCGCTAGCCATAGTACCTGCGGAGATTCTGACGGCGCCCTGGGCTAAGTTTGCTTCCAATGTCACTGGTAGATCTACAGATTGGGCACCTTGAGTCACTCGGACAGCATCGCCCTCTTTCAAGCCTAAGTCGCTAAAGAGGCCTTGACCCAAACCAACCTGATTACTACGCTTTGCATCGCGAGTTAACTGCAATGCAGGTGCACGACGTACGATTTGATCGCCGGCATAAATTCCCACATCAGATAAACGCTCTAAACCTGTTGATGAACCTGTATTGCTATTGCTTAAACCAGTAGCCGTAGATTGATTGCCAAGCTTGGTGCAGTAATTGTCACCCAGTGCTTCACCCAATACTTCTTCAGGCATGTTGTAGAGGAAGCCATCTAAATTCAATAAGCTACCAAGAACACGCAGAACCTTCCATGCTGGGCGAGAGTCGCCCAAAGGTTTTACAGCGGGCTGAATAGTTTGCGTGCGAGCCTCTGCATTAACAAAAGTAGACACTGTTTCTGTGAATGTAGAGATCGGCAGAATGACATCAGCAACCTCTAAAAGATCAGCACTCTTATAAGCACTGAGAGCAATCACCGTATTGGCCTTAGCTAGTGCAGCACGTGCTTGCGCAGGATTTGGTAAGTCAGCATCTGGCTCAACATTCATCAAAATCACAGCGCGGCGATCACCGGAGAGGATAGATTCAACGCCAGCGCCGTTGGCGTTAACCAAGCTAGCACCAACAGCGTTACCGCCAACTGGCAAGAAACCTAAAGTTGCGCCAGTTTGCTCAGCTATAAATTGCGCGAGCACATGTAAATCCGTTGCATTTGGATGTGCGATTGCGGCAGAGCCTAGTAATACTGATGTAGATGCGCCAGACAACAAGCTATCTACAATCTTTTGCGCAGTAGCAGACACTGTTAAATTGGGCGTGCCTGCTGGAGTAGAAACAGATTTAGCCTTGGCTACTGCCAATGCAACTTCACTTAATACATTAATCCATGCACTTGGAGTTGCAACAATACCGGTATTAGGAATTAACCAATCATCGCCACCCGCATCAATGCGTGACACTTGCAAGCCACGTTTGGCTGCTGTGCGTAAACGTGCAGCAATTAATGGCAGCTCCTTACGCAAGAAGCTACCAATCACTAAAACACGGTCTAACTCACTTAATTTGCTAATCGGCATACCCAGCCATGGGGCAGAAGCGGCACCCTTGACATCAGTTTGACGTAAGCGAGTCTCGACCTGATTAGAACCTAAGCCACGAATCATCTTCTGGAGAAGATACAACTCTTCAGTACTAGAGATTGGATGCGCTAAAGCAGCAACTGCTTCAGGGCCACTCTCAGCAGAAATGGTTTTGAGTGAGTGAGCTACGTAATCCATTGCGGATTGCCAATCAGTCTCAAGCCACTGCCCGCCCTGCTTCACCATGGGTGTTGTTATACGGTCTGCACTGTTTAAACCCTCGTAAGCGAAGCGATCACGATCGCTAATCCAGCATTCGTTAATTGCATCATTTTCTAAAGCAACGATACGCATGACTTTGTTAGATTTTGTTTGAATGGTAGTGTTCGCACCCAAACTATCATGCGGACTTACTGAACGCTTACGACCTAATTCCCAAGTGCGCGCTGCATAGCGGAATGGCTTGCTTGTTAAAGCACCAACTGGGCAAATATCAATCATATTTCCAGATAACTCTGAATCAATAGTTTGACCGGCAAAAGTAGTGATTTCAGAATGCTCACCACGATTGACCATGCCTAATTCCATGACGCCAGCCACTTCTTGGCCAAAGCGTACGCAGCGGGTACAGTGAATACAGCGGGTCATCTCCTGCATAGAGATAAGTGGCCCTACATTCTTATGAAATACAACACGCTTCTCTTCTTCGTAGCGGGAATTTGATTTACCGTAACCAACCGCCAAATCTTGTAACTGACACTCACCACCTTGATCGCAAATTGGGCAATCCAAAGGATGGTTGATCAGCAAGAATTCCATCACTGAGCGCTGCGCTTCAACTGCCTTTGCGGAATGCGTAAATACCTTCATGCCTTGTGTCACTGGTGTTGCGCAAGCTGGTAAAGGTTTCGGTGCTTTCTCTACTTCTACCAGGCACATACGGCAGTTAGCAGCAATAGATAGTTTCTTGTGATAACAGAAGTGCGGAATATATGTATCAAGCTTATTCGCGGCGTGCATCACCATCGAACCTTGCGGAACCTCTACCAACTTACCATCTAATTCGATTTCAACCATGCTCACTTTAAGATGCCCCGTGCTCAATGTCTTATAAAGGTTTAACAGAATCTAAGCAGCGCTTATGTTCTACGTGATACACAAATTCATCCATGTAATGCTTCAACATACCGCGAACCGGCATGGCAGCTGCATCACCCAAGGCACAAATCGTACGACCTTGAATATTAGCTGCTACATCATTTAATAAATCTAAATCTTCTGGGCGACCTTCACCGTGTTCAATACGGTGAACAATCCGCCATAACCAACCAGTACCTTCACGACATGGGGTGCACTGACCACAGGATTCTTCATGATAGAAATAAGACAGGCGCTCTAAGGCGCGAACCATGCAGCGTGTTTCATTCATCACGATCACTGCACCAGATCCCAACATGGAACCTGCTTTTGCAATGCTGTCGTAATCCATGGTGAGCGTCATCATCTCTGCGCCCGGAATGACTGGGGCCGATGAACCACCGGGAATGACAGCCTTCAAAGGAATGCCATCACGCATGCCCCCAGCAAGCTTGAGTAATTCAGCAAATGGGGTACCCAACGGAATCTCATAGTTACCTGGATAGGTGACATCGCCAGATATGGAGAAAATCTTTGTACCGCCGTTATTTGGCTTGCCCAACTCTAAATACGCTGGACCACCAATTGCCATGATGAATGGCACAGCAGCAAACGTTTCAGTATTGTTGATCGTAGTTGGCTTGCCATACAAACCAAAACTGGCAGGGAATGGTGGCTTAAAGCGTGGTTGACCCTTCTTACCCTCAAGTGACTCTAAGAGTGCAGTTTCTTCACCGCAGATATAGGCACCCCAACCCGGAGAAGCATGCAGCTGAAAGTTAAAATCACTTCCCATAATCTTGTCGCCAAGATATCCAGCAGCGCGGGCTTCTTCAAGAGCTTCTTCGAAACGAGCATAGACTTCCCAAATTTCACCGTGGATATAGTTGTAGCCCACAGAGATGCCCATAGTGTAGGCACCAATAATCATGCCCTCAATCAAGGCGTGCGGGTTATAGCGCATGATGTCGCGGTCTTTAAATGTACCCGGCTCACCTTCATCGCTATTACAAACTAAATATTTTTGACCAGGGAACTGACGGGGCATAAAGCTCCACTTCAATCCAGTTGGGAAGCCTGCGCCTCCACGACCACGTAATGATGATGCTTTTAATTCAGCAATGATGGCATCTGGTGCAATCTTGTCATTAATGATGCGACGCAGTTGTTGATATCCGCCACGACTTTCGTAATCTTTTAAACGCCAGTTCTCGCCATTTAATCCCGCCAGGATCAAAGGCTTAATGTGTCTATCGTGCAAGCTGGTCATGCTGCTTTTCCTTCTGCACGGAGTTCACTTAATAAGGCATCAATCTTTTCATTACTCATGTGGCTACACATGCGTTTGTTATTCACCAACAGAACTGGAGAATCACCGCAAGCGCCCATGCACTCACCCTCTTTTAAGGTGAATGTGCCGCAAGACGTTGTCTCGTTGTAGCCAATACCGAGCGTTTCTTTTAAATGGCTTGCTGCAGTCTCACCATGCATTAGCTGGCAAGGTAAATTTGTACAGATCACCAACTTGTACTTACCAATTTTCTTGGTGTCATACATATTGTAAAAAGTAGCCACCTCATCTACTGCAATGGTTGGCATTTCTAAAATTTGGGCAACAGTTTCAATCACCTCAGGAGAAACCCAACCTAATTCAGTTTGGGCGGCAATCAAAGCGGCCATAACAGCAGATTGTTTTTGCTCTGGAGGGTATTTCGCAACATTGCGCGCAATGTCTGCGAGCGTTTTGTCAGATAGTTGAAGGGTTGTTGTCATAAATTCATCCTTGGCGCGCTGTATTAGCGGTCAATCTCCCCGAACACGATATCTTGGGTTCCAATAATAGTGACAGCATCAGCCAACATATGGCCACGTGACATCTCATCCATTGCAGAAAGATGTACAAAGCCTGGTGCACGAATCTTCATGCGGTAGGGCTTATTAGCGCCATCAGAAATTAAGTAAATTCCAAACTCACCTTTTGGATGCTCAACAGCAGAGTAAGCCTCGCCATCAGGAACATGCATACCCTCAGTAAAGAGTTTGAAATGATGAATCAACTCTTCCATATTGGTTTTCATATCCACACGCTTTGGCGGAGATACCTTATGGTTATCACTCATAACAGGACCATCGTTTACCTTGAGCCAAGCAACGCACTGTTTAATGATGCGATTGGATTGACGCATCTCTTCCATGCGAACTAAATAACGATCATAAGAGTCGCCATTCACGCCAACAGGAATATCAAAGTCCAGTTTGTCGTAAGTTTCATAAGGCTGCTTTTTACGCAAGTCCCACTCAATCCCGGAACCACGGAGCATTGGGCCAGTAAAGCCAAGTTGCAAAGCGCGCTCAGGAGTCACAACACCAATACCAACCAAGCGTTGTTTCCAAATACGGTTATCCGTTAAGAGATTGCAATACTCATCGACGTTGGCATCAAAACCATTGGAGAACTGCTCAATGAAATCAAGCAATGTACCGCTACGATTCTCATTCAAACGCTTAATGGCGGAGGCGCTACGAATCTTAGACTTTGAGAACTGCGCCATCTGTGTTGGTAGGTCGCGATAAACGCCACCCGGACGGTAGTAGGCAGCATGCATACGCGCGCCGGATACAGCCTCGTACATGTCGAAAATATCTTCACGATCGCGGAAGGCATACAAGAACACGGCCATAGCGCCAACGTCCAAGCCATGGCAACCAATCCACAAAAGGTGATTTAGCAAACGGGTTAACTCGTCATACATCACTCGGATGTACTGTGCACGCAAAGGTACATCTACTTGAAGCAACTTCTCAATCGCCATCACGTATGCATGCTCGTTTGCCATCATGGATACATAGTCCAAACGATCCATGTAAGGAACGTTTTGAATCCAAGTTCGTGTCTCTGCTAATTTTTCTGTGGCGCGATGCAATAAACCAATATGCGGATCAGCACGCTGGATCACCTCTCCATCGAGCTCCAACACCAGGCGAAGTACGCCGTGTGCTGCAGGATGCTGAGGACCAAAGTTGAGGGTGTAGTTCTTAATTTGCGCCATGAATTAAACCGGGCCTCCGTACTGCTCTTCGCGCACGATACGTGGCGTGATTTCACGCGCTTCGATCGTGACAGGCTGATACACCACCCGCTTTAACTCTGGGTCATAACGCATTTCTACGTTGCCAGAGATTGGGAAATCTTTTCTGAATGGATGACCAATAAAACCATAGTCAGTCAAGATACGACGTAGGTCTTCATGACCATCAAACAAAATACCGTAAAGGTCAAATGCTTCACGCTCAAACCAATTAGCCGATGCCCATACTGGTGTTAGCGATGCAACTACTGGGTAGGCATCTTCTGGAGCGAATACACGTACACGCAGACGCCAGTTATGAGCTATGGATAAAAGATGGGTCACTACACCAAAACGCTGACCACCCCACTGCCCGTCTCGGTAGTCCTGGTAATCTACTCCGCATGAATCTATTAACTGTTCAAAAGCCAATGAAGGCTCATTACGCAAGAGCATGGCGGATTCAAAATAAGTATCTGCATGAACAACAACAGTCACTTCACCTAAGGTAACTTCAATAGATTGAGCACGCTTACCTAAAACTTTTTCTAAATTAGCAACGAGCTGAATTAAACGGTCTGACATGATTTAAGCCTTCCGCGCAATCGTGCTGGTGCGAGCGATCTTGGATTGCAACTGAATAATTCCGTAGATCAAAGCCTCTGCAGTTGGAGGGCAACCAGGAACATAAATATCGACTGGCACGATGCGGTCACAGCCGCGCACAACTGAATACGAGTTATGGTAATAACCACCACCATTGGCACAAGAGCCCATGGAGATCACCCAGCGTGGCTCAGGCATTTGATCGTAGACCTTGCGAAGGGCCGGAGCCATCTTGTTACATAAAGTACCGGCCACAATCATTAAATCGGATTGACGAGGCGATGGGCGAAACACCACACCAAAGCGATCCAAGTCGTAACGGGAAGCGCCTGCGTGCATCATTTCCACAGCGCAGCAGGCCAGACCGAATGTCATTGGCCATAAAGAACCATTACGAGTCCAATTAATTAACTGGTCCGCAGTAGTGGTAACAAATCCTTCTTTGAGAACGCCTTCTAATGCCATATCGATCACTCCCAGTCGAGAGCGCCCTTTTTCCAGATATATACAAAGCCCACGATAAATTCCAATAGGAAAATCACCATAGAGGCATAACCAAACCAACCAATATCACGCAGAGCCACACCCCAAGGAAACAGGAATGCTGTTTCTAAGTCAAATAAGATAAATAGGATTGCGATGAGGTAGTAGCGTACGTCGAACTTCATACGAGCATCTTCGAATGCCTCAAAACCGCACTCATAAGGAGACAGTTTTTCGGCATCTGGCTTCGAAGGAGCCAAAATTTTTCCGAGGAACATGGGGACTAAACCAACCCCAATACCTACAAGGATAAAAAGCAGAACGGGAAAGTAATTAGCGAGATTCAAAATGGCCCTGAGTCGTTCGTCCGGTAAATCCTAAGAAGCTACAAATTATCAATTACTCCACTACAAAAAACCTTGATTTAGGGCACAAGCCCCCTACAATTTTTTACAAATTTGGTGCCGACGGCGAGACTCGAACTCGCACAGCCTAAGCCACTACCCCCTCAAGATAGCGTGTCTACCAATTTCACCACGTCGGCATCTTGTAAAACTTGTCAATTCTACTGCATTGCACCACTTATTTGCCTCAAAAATAGCGTTAAAAACTGCTTAAAACCCTATTTTTTACTTTGGAACTGCTGGCTTGGTCGGGTCTTGAACTGGGGCTACAGGTGCGGCAGCAGGGACTGCAACTGGAGCCACGGTGCCAGACAAAATTCCAGGGCTGACTTCCTTTTTATTTCCGATCCAAGTAATGCCTAAAGTGCAAACAAAAAAGATTGCCGCAAAGATAGCAGTTGTGTGGGAAAGGAAGTTGGCTGAGCCACTGGCGCCAAAAAGACTGCCTGAGGATCCAGAACCAAAAGCAGCTCCCATGTCGGCGCCTTTGCCCTGCTGAAGCAATACGAGCAAGATTACAGCCAAAGCTGAAATAACCTGTAAAACGATCAATAAAGTCTTAAACCATTCCATGGCTTATCTCCAAATAAAAAATCTAGGCCTGACAGATGGCTAAGAATTCCTGAGGGTTCAATGAAGCACCCCCAATCAAACCACCATCAATATCCGGCATTGCAAATAGTTCAACGGCATTATCAGGCTTGACACTGCCGCCATACAAAATTCCCACATGGGAAGCTACATCCTCATCAAACTCTGCCAACTGCAATCGAATCGCCCTGTGCATATCCTGGGCAATTTGAGCGCTGGCTACTTTACCTGTACCAATAGCCCAAACAGGCTCATAGGCAATCAGACAATCCGCCAAACGGTCTTGCAAAATCGCAACTTGCTTTGAAATTTGACCCCTTACAACCTCAACTTCACGTCCAGAGTTGCGCTCATCCGCAGACTCACCAACACAGATTACGGGAATCATGCCGTTATCTAATACCTGCAACGCTTTTTCCGCTACCTGCTCATCAGCCTCCTGATGATGCTGGCGGCGCTCCGAATGCCCCACGATGACGTAGGCACAATTTAATTCCTTGAGCATAGCGGCTGCAACATCACCGGTATAAGCTCCCGCCGAATAAGCTGAGGCATCTTGAGCACCTAAGCTTAAAAAAGCTAAAGAGCAATCACGAATTAAATCACCACACTGCGACAAATAAGGCGCTGGGGCGCACACCACATACTTACGACCCGCAGGCATCCCCTGCTCCATCCCACGGCAAACGGTCTTGATCCAGTCTGCATTACTTGCAAAACTGCCATTCATTTTCCAGTTGCCGATAACAGTGATGGGACGCATAAATCTAGCTCAACACTTAAACGGTCAACACAATCTTGCCAACGTGCTCAGAAGACTCCATCAAACGATGGGCATCAGCTGCTTGGTCCAAGGTAAATGTTTTATAAATCACTGGCTTTAACTTACCCGCATCTAGCAAAGGCCAGATATGGGCATGCAACTGCTGGGTAATCTGCTTCTTAAATGACACTGGACGTGGACGTAATGTGGAACCAGTAATGGTCAAGCGACGACGCAAAATTTGATTCGTACTCACTTCAGCTTTTGATCCACCCTGAATTGCAATGATCACAATACGACCATCATCAGCTAGGCAATCGATTTCTTTTTGTACGTAAGCGCCAGTAACCATATCCAAGATGACATTGACACCCTTGCCGTCAGTTGCCTTCTTTACTTCCTCAACAAAGTCTTGAGTCTTGTAGTTGATCGCCAAGTCAGCACCTAAAGCTACACAAGCAGCGCACTTTTCATCAGTACCGGCTGTCACAAATACTTTATGACCTAAGGCTTTCGCAATCAAAATCGCGGTTACACCGATACCGCTCGAGCCACCTTGAACTAATAAAGTTTCGCCTTCAGATAGTTGGCCACGCATGAAGACATTGCTCCACACGGTGTAAAACGTTTCTGGTAATGCGGCAGCCTCTTGATCGGTAAATCCTTTTGGATAAGGCAAGCATTGCGCTATGGGAGCAATGCACAAATCTGCATAACCACCACCCTGCACTAGCGCGCATACCTTATCGCCAAGCTTTAGTCCAAACAGATTATCGACGTGAGCTATGTCACCGCCAACAATCTCGCCAGCCACTTCGAGGCCAGGAATATCAGATGCGCCCGCTGGAACCGGGTAATGGCCTTTACGTTGCAAAACGTCTGGACGATTAATTCCAGCAGCCAAAACACGAATCAAAATCTCGCCAGATCCAGCACTAGGAAGAACTGGATCAGGACGAGTGGCAGACACCAGCATTTCTGGTGCGCCAAATTCTTTGATTTCTATTACGCGCATATGAATTCCGCTTGCTAAATAAACTAGTTAAGCGTTTTCGTCAGATGCGGGAGCAGCTTCAGCAGTAGCTTCAGCACCTGCCAAAGGAGCAATCGTGCCACCCTCGTCAGCCATCGCAGCCTTGAGAGATAAACGTAAACGACCACGCTCATCAGCAGCCAACAACTTCACACGAACCACTTGGCCTTCTGCTAAATAGTCTTTCACTTCTTTTACACGCTCATTAGAAATTTCTGAGATGTGCAAAAGACCGTCTTTACCTGGAAGAATATTTACCAAAGCGCCGAACTCAAGTAACTTCACTACTGGACCTTCGTAGATCTTGCCTACTTCAGCTTCAGCAGTAATGCCTTCGATGCGTGCTTTTGCTTCGGCCATGCCTTCAGCAGAGGTAGAGGCAATCGTTACAGTGCCATCGTCTTTAATGTCGATGCTGCAACCAGTTTCTTTAGTCAAAGCTTGAATAGTTGCGCCGCCCTTGCCGATTACTTCACGAATCTTGTCTGGATGAATCTTGAAAGAAACCATACGCGGAGCATGTGCAGACAATTCAGTACGAACTGAACCCATCGCTTCTTGCATCTTGCTCAAAATATGTAAACGACCTTCTTTAGCTTGAGCTAATGCAACTTGCATGATTTCTTTAGTGATGCCTTGAACTTTAATGTCCATTTGCAAAGCAGTAATGCCGTTAGCAGTACCTGCAACTTTAAAGTCCATATCGCCCAAGTGATCTTCATCACCCAAGATGTCTGTCAACACGGCAAAACGGTTGCCATCCAAAATCAAGCCCATTGCAACACCAGCAACGTGCGCTTTAACTGGAACACCAGCGTCCATCATTGCCAAACAACCACCGCAAACGGAAGCCATGGATGAGGAGCCATTGGACTCAGTGATTTCTGAAACCACACGAATGCTGTATGCAAAATCTTCTGCACTTGGCAACACTGGAATCAATGCACGTTTAGCTAAACGACCGTGACCAATTTCACGACGCTTAGGGCTACCTACACGACCTGTTTCGCCAGTAGCGAACGGAGGCATGTTGTAGTGGAACATGAAGCGATCACGGTACTCACCTTCGAGCGCATCAATGATCTGCTCATCACGTGCAGTACCTAAAGTAGCCACTACAAGAGCCTGCGTCTCACCACGGGTAAACAATGCTGAGCCGTGCGTGCGTGGCAATACACCATTACGAATTTCGATTGGACGAACGGTACGTGTGTCACGACCATCAATACGTGGCTCACCATTCAAAATCTGGCTACGAACAATCTTCGCTTCGATTTCAAACATGATGTCGCTAACAGCAACCGCATCAACATCACCATCTTCAGCTAGCTTAGCTAGAACTGTTTTGGAGATTTCTTTGAGCTTGTCTGAACGAGCGCCTTTTTGACGAATCTGATAGGCCTCACGCAATGGCGCTTCAGCCAATGCAGTCACCTTAGCAATGAATGGCTCGTCTTTAGGGGCAGCAGTCCAATCCCACTCTGGCTTGCCAGCTTCGCGCACTAGATCATTAATTGCGTTGATCGCAGTTTGCATTTGGTCATGGCCATATACAACCGCACCCAACATGATTTCTTCGGACAGCTGATTAGCTTCAGACTCAACCATCAACACGGCAGCTTGTGTACCAGCAACAATTAAATCCATTTCGCTAGTAGCTTGCTCTGAACGAGTTGGGTTCAAGAGGTATTGGCCATTAGCGTAACCAACACGAGCAGCGCCAACTGGACCGGCAAATGGAATACCTGAAACAGCTAAGGCTGCAGATGCAGCGATCAATGCAGGAATATCAGCAGGAACGTCTGGGTTGATAGACAAGACATGCACCACAACCTGAACTTCATTCAAGAAGCCTTCTGGAAACAATGGACGCAATGGACGATCGATCAAACGGGAGATCAATGTCTCACCTTCGGATGGACGGCCTTCACGACGGAAGAAGCCACCAGGAATTTTTCCTGCGGCGTAAGTTTTCTCTAAGTAATCAACAGTCAATGGGAAAAATGATTGGCCTGGCTTAGCGGATTTAGAGGCAACTACTGTGCCCATTACTACTGTGTCATCCACATTAACGATGACAGCACCACCAGATTGACGAGCAATCTCGCCTGTTTCCATGATTACCTGATGATTGCCCCATTGAAACGTCTTTACTGCTTTTTTAAACATCGTCATTCTGATCTTCTCCAAATTGTTCACGTAAAAGCCACATGGATTTCACGCTTGTCGCGGGATAAAGCAGTGTCGCGACAACACTGGAGCGTTTGAAGATCACAAGGGATGCCATTCCAGGGAGACACTGGATTTCACAACCCAGAAACTCATTGGAATGACACGATCCCCTACACAAATAATCTTGAAGCGCCCAAAAAACATGCCATCTGCTTAAGACTGATTCTGTGACGAAACAACCCTAAGATAGATGGCATTGCAATACCGATAAGAATTACTTACGGAGACCTAATTTCTCGATCAACGCGCGATAACGACCCAAATCCTTGCCTTTGAGATAATCCAAAAGGCGGCGACGGCGTGAAACCATCTTCAACAAACCACGACGGCTGTGATGATCTTTAGCGTTAGCTTTGAAATGGGGGGTTAATTCATTGATGCGGGCTGTTAGCAATGAAACTTGAACTTCAGGGCTACCCGTATCGTTTGCGCTGCGCGCGTTGTCTTTGACGATTTCCGCCGTTTTAATATCAGCAACTGCCATTTTCATACTCCTTACTTGCGAACACTTGAGCTTTCACCCAACTTGTGTCGTGCATTTATTAATCAAATAAAACAAAAAAAGCTTTAAAATCAAAGCCCTCGAATTGTAGCAGATCCACCTTAAATTCCTGGCTCTAAGGCCAGGCACTCAATTCAGGGTTAAGCGGTGAATATTTTGGCAAGCCCTTGATTTATATGGGAATGATGTTAGAAACACCTTAAAATGCCTATTTTTTAGGCAACTCTCCATCAAACCCCCGCTTATAGCCTGGCGGGTACTTTTGCCACTCCTTGCCGCCCAGCCCCTGCTTGTAGCCATAATCAAACAGGGCTTGCATATAGGCAGTGTCAAACTCAGTCTTATGAGGGAACTTGAAGTCCGGCCCGATAAAGGCCAAGTTGAAACTGACTCCATCAAGCTGAGTAGTGTGATAAATGCGGTACAGATCCCCAATGCCTTGAGTCTGAATCATGCTAGAAATTGCTCTCTGAATGATGCTGAGGGTGCCCCGCTCTGTCTCGCGCCACTCAGGATCCAAGCGGGCATTGCGAATAATGTAGGCGTTACGCTGTTTCTGTAGCTTGAGTTTCAAATCTTGAGCGCGCTGAGATAAGGCGCTTGGATAGAGGAATACTTGAGTAATAGCACCGCCGTCGACATGCATCTCCTGAAAACTTTGGCCAGAAACCTCAAAATCGAACATGACTGGTGAAAATGCACCCGGTATCGATGCGGATGCCAGCATGACTTTCCTAAAAAGCTCTAGGGCTTCTGGAGTGCCGATACTGGCAATCTTGCCCATGTTCCAGACTACAGGCACGCCTGCATCCAAATTGGTTGTCCCAATCAAAAGCCAGCGGTTTTTGGTGGTGTACTCATTTGCCACCTTCTTCAGAAAATCCTGATCAATGTATTTTGAAATTAATTGAAACAAGGGCGTCGTATCTGATAGGCCATCACTCAAAATGCCAGAAATCAATCCACGCTCAATGAAGATATCTTGGGGGCCATACTTTGTATAAACATCACGTAAAACGGGATCATATTCTTTTCCCATATAGGCAAAGGGAGCAATTAATGCGCCGGTACTGATGCCAGTGACTAAGTTAAATTGCGGGCGATCGCCGCGCTCAGCCCACCCTATTAATAATCCAGCACCATATGCACCATCATCACCGCCACCAGAGAGGGATAAATAATTCGCAGGTACGCTTAAGGTTTTTTCATCCCTAAGCTTAAATCCCGCCTGAATATCCACCGCCATCTGATCCACGCTAGATTGACTGGCGACCATATAACGTACACCAGTCAGGCCCGCAATTTGTGCTTGGCCCATCTGCTGCGAGGGCACTGCCGCTTTGCGCTGCAAGCTGCTGCAACCTATTAATGACAGTATGAAGAGAGTAAAGATGCAGCGAGTTAAGAGAGTCATATTGGTTTGTTATTGGACAAGAGGGCTTGTTGGAGTATAAAGATGGAATTCATCAATTGCGGAAATACAGCAGAGGAAAAAATCAATGCGAACTAAATTCATCCAAGCATTAGCCTATAGTCTATTAGCCTTATCCCCTGCACTCAGTTTTGCGCAATTTTCAAATCCATTTGCCGCCGAGAAAACAATTGCCCAGCAACGCCAGGACATTCTCAAAAAGAGCGAAGATACTCTGAAAGCACTCTACCAAGCTCAACCCAAAGCAAAAGAGGTGATTGAGAAATCTGTCGGTTACGCCACCTTTAGCAACTTTGGCATGAAGATTCTGATTGCTGGCGGCGGAACTGGTAGCGGCGTTGTCATTCCAAAGGATGGCGCTAAACCTGTTTACATGAACATGGCTGAAGTACAAGCTGGACTTGGTATTGGAATTAAATCCTTCCAAAATATTTTCGCATTTCAAACCCAAGCCGCTATGAATGACTTCGTTAATTCCGGTTGGACATTTGGCGGCCAAGTTACTGCTGCCGCTAAGTATGAGGCTAATGGTAGCGCATACCAAGATGCCACTACCGTAGCACCCGGCGTATTAATGTATCAACTGACAGACTCGGGCCTTGCCGCAGAAATCACTGGCAAGGGCACCAAATATTACAAAAACACAGATCTAAATAAGTAGGTCATCAGGATAGGGTCTATAGATGACACCGAAAACTTTTAAGGCGTCATCTGCGCATTGAGCTTAGCTTGGCTAGGATCATGCAATTTATTTAAGGCTGACAAATAGGCTTTCGCTGAAGCTGCAATGATGTCTGGATCAGTGCCGACTCCATTTACAATGCGCCCACCCTTTGCAAGTCTGACAGTAACCTCACCCTGAGATTGCGTACCTGAGGTGATTGCATTTACAGAGTAGAGTAATTGCTCTACCCCGCTCTTTACGATCTGCTCTATAGCGTTCAAGCTCGCGTCCACTGGTCCATTACCTTCAGCCTCAGAGCTCGCTTCTTTGTCGCCAACCCGAAAAGTCACTTTAGACTTCGGACGCTCACCCGTTTCAGAATGCTGACTTATAGAAATGAATTTATAAAATTCACCTTCTTCAGCTGCAGCAGAATCCGACATGATGGCAATAATATCTTCATCAAAGATTTCTGATTTTTGATCGGCTAGCGTCTTGAAGCGGACAAAAGCTTCATTCAAATCCGCTTCAGCTTCAATCGCAATACCTAATTCTTGTAGGCGCTGCTTAAAAGCATTTCGGCCAGACAACTTACCAAGCACAATCTTATTGGCAGACCAGCCTACGTCTTCTGCACGCATGATCTCGTAGGTATCTCGATTCTTTAAGATGCCGTCTTGATGAATTCCTGAAGTGTGCGCAAACGCGTTGGCGCCTACAACTGCCTTGTTAGGCTGAACAACGAAACCAGTAATTTGCGAGACCAACTTTGATGCAGGAACAATTTGAGTCGCATCAATACCGCACACCATATCAAAATAATCTTTGCGCGTGCGCAAGGCCATGACAATTTCTTCTAATGCTGTATTACCAGCACGTTCACCCAAGCCGTTAACAGTGCACTCAATTTGACGCGCACCACCAATTTTGACACCAGCTAAAGAGTTGGCGACAGCCATACCCAAGTCATTATGGCAATGCACAGACCACACAGCTTTATCAGAGTTAGGAACTCGGGTACGCAAGGTCTTGATGAACTCACCATATAACTCAGGAGTAGCGTAGCCTACGGTGTCGGGAATGTTGATGGTGGTAGCACCCTCATTGATAACTCCTTCAACTACTCTGCACAGAAAATCCATTTCTGAGCGATAGCCATCTTCTGCTGAGAACTCCACATCCTCAGCCAAGTTTCTTGCAAAACGAATGGAGCGTTTTGCTTGCTCCAACACCTCTTCTGGAGACATGCGCAATTTCACGGCCATATGTAATGGACTAGTTGCCAAAAATGCATGAATCCGTTTTGCATTAGCGGCCTTCAACGCATCAGCAGCTCGAGTAATATCTTTATCGTTAGCGCGTGCAAGTGAGCAGACAATAGAATCTTTTACAGCTGCTGCTACTGCAGAGATTGCCTGGAAGTCACCTTCGGAGCTCGCCGCAAATCCAGCTTCGATCACATCAACCTTGAGACGCTCTAATTGGCGTGCAATACGAACCTTCTCGTCCTTGGTCATAGAAGCGCCAGGTGATTGTTCACCATCACGTAAGGTGGTATCAAAAATGATTACTTTGTCGCTCATCACTACTCTCCAGTTCAATATTGCTTAATTATGCTTACTGCTGATTCATGGTGACTAATTATTGATTACTAAGCCTAAAAACAAAAACCCCAGCAATTTGCTGGGGCTGGTATGTCGTGGTTAATGAATTACTTTAATCTCATTAACTCAGGCCTTACCTGCCCCAAGCTGTAGGCTTAGTGCGAGTAGAAGCAATTTAGAGAGGGGGAAATTCATCAACATGGTTTAAATATAACCTAAATATTCCAAATTAGCTAAAACGACGGCCACTCAGATGCTCCCAAGCCCAAATGACATATCCCGAGATGGAATACACCACAAAGAGGCCGAACAGGGTCAAAGGCGGATTAGAAGAAATCAGCACAAAGGTCAGAATCATCAGAACCATGACTCCAAAAGGCACTCTGTAGCGAACATCTAAAGCCTTGCCACTGTAAAAGCGGGCATTAGATACCATGGTCAAGCCAGCATATACAGCTAAAAAGAAAGTGATCCAAGGGATAGCACTATCACGCACTGGGATCTTGTTGTCATCAGCCAGCCAAATAAAGCCTGCCATTAAAGATCCAGCTGCTGGACTAGGTAAGCCCTGGAAAAACTTCTTATCTACCACACCAGTATTGACGTTGAAGCGGGCTAGACGCAAGGCTGCTCCTGCACAGTAAGTAAAGGCAGCCAACCAACCCCACTTACCCAAGTCTTTTAAGGCCCATTCGTAAGCAACCAAGGCTGGCGCCACACCAAAAGACACCATATCGGCCAAAGAGTCGTACTGTTCACCGAAAGCACTTTGGGTATTGGTCATACGAGCAACACGACCATCCATGCCATCCAAAACTAAAGATGCAAAGATGGCAATAGCAGCCATCTCAAACTGGTGGTTCATTGCATTGACGATGGCAAAGAAACCGCAGAATAAGGCTGCGGTAGTAAATGCATTGGGAAGTAAGTAAATGCCTTTGCTACGTTTACGTGGCTTGTCTACGTGCAACTCTTCCACTTCAAAATCTATTCCATCGCCCAAGCCCTCTACCCACTCACCCTGAGTGCGATCAGTACGGGAGTTCGGTAAGCGACTGCGATCAATACGGCCACGACGGCGAAATGTAGGCAAAGAATATTCCTAGTTAAAACGGCTTAATTAATCTAAGCCGGGTACGCGAGCTAATGCAGTGTTTGTAGCAAAAACTTTATCGCCAACGCTGACTAAAGGCTCAGCTGTTAAAGGTAAATATACATCGACACGGGAGCCAAAACGAATAAAGCCATAACGCTCACCCGCTTTTAGTCTATCGCCAACGTGGATATAACAAAGAATGCGGCGAGCAATCAGGCCTGCAACCTGAACCAGAGTCACGGTTTGGCCATTGGCATCAATCACAACAGCATTACGCTCATTCTCAGTAGAGGCTTTATCTAAATCGGCATTGACAAACTTGCCAGGAAAATACTGAATCTCTTTTACTGTACCGTTGACTGCACTACGGTTGGAGTGAACGTTAAATACGTTCATAAAAACACTAATCTTCAAAGCTTCACGACCTGCATAAGGATCATTAGTTTTTTCCACTACGACAATACGACCATCGGCAGGAGATAAAACCAGATCACGCCCTATGGCAGCAATACGCTGCGGATCTCGGAAGAACTGCAGAACAAAGATAAAGATGATCCACAAAGGCCATGACCATGCAATGCCACCAAGATAGTGGAGCAGAAAAGTAACAGCCCCCACTAATGCCAAATACGGCCAACCTTCTTTCGCAATAATGGGGTGCGGATACATCATCTTTGTTCTGAGCCTTTTTAGTTACTACTATTAGTTTCTAGCTGCTATTTACTTAGTTCTTAACTTAGTTCTTTGTTTGATCAACTAATTTGTTCTTTGCAATCCAAGGCATCATGGCACGTAACTTAGCACCAACCACCTCGATGTCATGCTCAGCATTCAAGCGACGACGTGAAATCAAAGTAGGTGCACCTGCTTTGTTTTCCAAGATAAAGCTCTTAGCGTACTCACCAGTCTGAATATCTTTCAAGCACTGGCGCATTGCGTTCTTAGTATCTTCAGTCACAATACGTGGGCCAGTAACATATTCACCGTACTCAGCGTTGTTAGAGATAGAGTAGTTCATATTGGCGATACCACCTTCGTAGATCAAGTCAACAATCAGCTTGAGTTCATGCAAGCACTCGAAGTAAGCCATCTCGGGAGCGTAACCTGCTTCAACCAAAGTTTCAAAACCAGCTTTGATCAACTCTACTGCGCCACCACAAAGAACAGCCTGCTCACCGAACAAGTCAGTTTCAGTCTCTTCGCGGAAGTTGGTTTCAATGATACCGGCACGACCACCACCGTTGGCTGTTGCGTATGACAAAGCAACATCACGAGCTGAACCAGATTTATCTTGGTACACAGCGATCAAATGGGGAACACCGCCGCCTTGAGCATAAGTACCACGTACAGTGTGGCCTGGTGCTTTAGGAGCAATCATGATCACGTCTAAGTCAGCGCGTGGCTGGACTTGACCATAGTGAACATTAAAGCCGTGAGCGAATGCCAATGCAGCGCCCTGCTTGATATTGCCATGAACTTCTTTGCTGTATACATCAGCGATTTGCTCATCCGGCAAGAGCATCATCACTACGTCAGCGTCTTTCACGGCTGCGCCAACTTCTTTTACTGTCAAGCCAGCATTTGCAGCTTTGCTCCAAGAAGCGCCATCTTTACGCAAACCAACAGTCACGTTACAGCCTGAATCTTTCAGATTCAATGCGTGTGCGTGGCCCTGTGAACCGTAACCAATGATGGTTACTTTTTTACCTTTAATGAGGGACAAATCGGCGTCTTTATCGTAAAAAACTTTCATGCTCTTTCCTTGTTTTGAAAATGTAGTTAATGCGGTAATTAGTTGAAAAATTAAACCTTCAGAATGCGTTCACCGCGCCCAATACCAGACCCACCCGAACGGACAGTTTCCAGAATCGATGCACGATCAATCGAATCAATGAAGGCATCCAATTTGGCGCCATCACCAGTTAATTCAATGGTGTAACTCTTATCAGTCACATCGATGATGCGACCACGGAAGATATCCGTTGTACGTTTCAATTCTTCACGCTCTTTACCTACTGCGCGCACTTTGATCATCATGAGCTCACGCTCGATATGAGGACCTTCAGTCAAATCAAACACCTTCACCACCTCAACTAAGCGATTTAAGTGTTTAGTGATTTGCTCAATCACATCCTCAGAGCCAAGAGTAACAATAGTCATACGCGACAAGGATGGATCTTCGGTTGGTGCAACGCTCAAGGCTTCAATGTTATAACCACGAGCAGAAAATAAACCAACCACGCGAGATAGTGCCCCTGGCTCGTTCTCTATCAATACAGAAATAATGTGTCGCATTAGAGATCCTCGCTGCCCAAAAGCATTTCAGTAATACCCCTGCCCGCTTGAACCATCGGCCAAACGTTTTCTTCTGGGTCTGTCTGGAAATCCATAAACACGGTACGATCTTTTAAACGAATAGCTTCTTTGAGAGCGCCTTCAACATCAGACTTCTTCTCAATACGCATACCCACATGTCCAAAGGCCTCTGCCAACTTTACAAAGTCCGGTAATGAATCCATATATGAACTGGAATAGCGCTTGTTATAAGTCAGCTCCTGCCATTGACGAACCATACCTAGGTAACGATTATTCAAAGAGACGATCTTCACGGGCGTGTTGTATTGCTTGCAAGTGGACAACTCTTGAATGCACATCTGAATGGAGCCTTCACCAGTGATAGCGAATACATCGTTATCTGGGAATGCTTTCTTGATACCCATGGCATATGGCAAGCCAACACCCATGGTGCCTAGACCGCCGGAGTTAATCCAACGACGCGGCTTATCGAACTTGTAGAACTGTGCAGCCCACATTTGATGCTGGCCAACGTCAGAAGTAATGAATGCATCACCACCAGTCAGTTCCCACAACTTTTGAACTACATATTGCGGTTTGACAATTTGCGAAGCTTCGTCGTACTTTAAGCAATCTTTTTTACGCCACTCGTTAATCTGCGCCCACCATGCCGCTAACTTAGCGTCATTCTTGCGTGGGCCAGCAGCTTTGAGTTGAGTGGTCATCTCTTGCAATACTTCCTTGAGATTACCAACGATAGGAACGTCCACTTTCACCCGCTTTGAAATCACAGACGGGTCGATATCAATATGAATGATCTTGCGCGGATGACTTGCAAAGTGCGTAGTATTACCAATCACGCGGTCATCAAAACGTGCTCCAACTGCAATCAACACATCACTGTGTTGCATCGCCATATTGGCCTCATAAGTACCGTGCATTCCCAGCATGCCCACAAATTGAGGACTAGTACCTGGGAAACCGCCAAGACCCATCAAGGTATTGGTAACGGGATAACCCAATAAATCAGCAAACTCTTTTAATTCTGGAGCGGCATCAGCCAAGATCACGCCACCACCGGTATAGATGAATGGGCGCTCAGCTTCTTGCAATAAAGAAACCGCTTTACGAATTTGTCCACTATGACCCTTGACTACTGGGTTGTATGAACGCATCTCCAAGGTTTCTGGATAGACGAATGGTCCTTTAGCTGCAGATACATCCTTAGGAATATCAATCAATACTGGACCTGGACGACCTGTCTGCGCAATATGGAAAGCCTTCTTAATTACCAAAGGGAGGTCTTTCACATCTTTTACCAAGAAGTTGTGCTTGACCACTGGGCGAGTAATACCCACGGTGTCCGCCTCTTGGAAGGCATCTTCACCAATCGCGTACGTAGGTACGTTACCGCTGATGACCACCATCGGGATTGAATCAGTGTAAGCAGTCGCAATTCCGGTAACCGCATTGGTTACTCCAGGACCTGAGGTCACTAAAACAACACCAACCTTACCGGTTGCGCGTGCATAGCCATCGGCCGCATGAACTGCTGCTTGCTCATGGCGAACAAGAATATGCTCAAACTTGTCCTGCTTAAAAATTTCATCGTAAATAAAGAGAACGGAACCACCTGGGTAACCCCAAACGTATTCAACACCCTCTATGTGCAAAGCCTTCACCAGCATCTCAGCACCAATCATTTCTGGTGGAGTTGCTGCGGGATTTGTATTTGTATCTTGGTTAGCTTTAGAAGCTAAAAATTCTGCGCTGCTTGTATTCATTTTCTTTCGTCCTTTGCAATTTTCGGCAAAAAATTGATTGGTCTGTTCTGTCTCTTGCTTGTGGCCTGAGTTCGAACGGCGCTGCTACCGGAAAAACCACTTCTTGAATGAGATTCTAGGTAGTAAGCCCTATATTCTATAGCAATCCCCTAAAATGGAAGAATTCCATCTGATTCAGGTCTAATCTACTGAATGGCTTCACCCCAAGAACTTTCTGACTTTCTGAGCAGTGTTGAGCAGCGCGCTTTTAAGCAAGCGGTCTATGCTGTGCGAGATGACGATGCAGCCTTAGACATTGTTCAAGATGCCATGATTAAGTTAGCTGAAAAGTATGGCGATCGGCCTGCCGCAGAATTACCTCTAGTTTTCACCAGAATTCTGCAAAACCGTATTCACGACTGGTTTAGACGTCAAAAAGTTCGCAATACCTGGGTCACCCTGTTCTCGAATATGGGTAAGAAATCTGATGAAAGTGATGATTTTGACCCCCTGGAGTCACTTTCAGCCCCAGATGATAGTGAAATTCACCAAGATGGTGCATTTAAGCTTGAACGTAGTCAGCTTTTACAGGCCCTAGAGTCAGAAATATCAAAATTGCCTGCCCGTCAACGAGAAGCCTTCCTGATGCGTTATTGGGATGAGCTGAGTATTACTGAAACTGCCCTTGCGATGAGATGTAGCGAGGGAAGCGTCAAAACCCACTGCTCAAGAGCCACTCAGGCTCTAGCTAAAGCATTGAAATTAAAAGGAATTACCCTGTGAACCGCAACGAAGACATCCTCAGCACAACAGAATCAGATCAATTTGGTCTGAATGCTGCCGCCCTGCTCCGCCAAGGATCCCAATCCCTGCCAGCCGGGATCAAAGATCGCCTCTATGCAGCACGCCTCAAAGCCCTTTCTGTGAAAAAACCAGAAAAAGTGCGTATTGTGCAGCATGTTTTAGCGAGTTCTAGCGGAAACTGGTCTTCTGGCTCACGCTCATTCTGGGATAACTTGGGTTGGGTTGCCCCCTTGGCCGTTCTGGTATTTGGTCTCATCGGCATCGCTCAATGGCAGCAAGATTCCCGCATCAACGATATTGCTGAGCTCGATGTCGCCCTCTTAACTGACGATGTCCCACCTGATGCTTATGCTGATAGCGGCTTTTTGGGTTTCCTCAAAAACGGTCCTTTAACGGAATCAGATCAAGATAGCCTCAACTCAGCTAAGACTCCGTCCTAACTGTCATAGCGAGCTACAGTTAGCGCATGCTAAAAAATCTACGGTCTTTGAGCGCCTCACTGAGCATCAGCATGATGCTGGCAATTGGCGTCCTAGGATCGGCAGTAAGTTCAGACGTATTTTCTCAAACATCGGCAGCGGGCCATGGAAAAACTACTGGTATCCCAGAGAAAAAACCAGATGGTACTTGGGAGAGTCTTAAACCAGGGCAACAAAAAATCCTCGCTCCATTGGAAGACGATTGGGACTACATGCTCCCAGACAGTCGTAAAAAATGGATACAAGTTGCCAATCTGTATCCCAAGATGAGTGAGGCTGATCAACAGCGACTGCAGTCCCGCATGATGGGGTGGTCTAAGCTATCTCAAAAAGATCGCCGCATTGCACGCGAAAATTATTTAAGTAGCCTCAAGTTTCCCGCTGAGAAAAAAGCTGAAGCTTGGAGTGCTTATCAAAAACTGAGTGATGAGCAAAAGAAGAAGTTAGCCCAAGCAGAGGTCAATAAGAAAAAGCCAACGGCTTTAAATGCGCCTACATTACAACAGCATCCGATTAAACAACAATCGATCTTAGCTCCGTCTCCAATAGTCAGTAGCGCTCCTGCTTCAGAATCTCCTGCATCGAACAGTAGCCCCGATAGCGGCTCAAACAATCCCTAGTCTGTGATAAGTCCCGCTGAATTAAACCTACTCCCCTCTCCCCAGTTTTGGCGACGGGTCTCTTGCATTCTGTATGAGCAATTGGTTTTATTGGGTGTCATCGCTCTCACCTTCCTGCTTCCTAATTTGGGATTAGGTATTCTGTTTGGCGTATCTCTGCCAAGCTGGCTTACCTTTCTTTATCTCTATGCCGTTCTAGGTATTTACTTTATTTGGTATTGGACTAAGTCGGGGCAGACACTAGCAATGCAAACATGGCGAGTGCGCATGATTGGTCCAGACGGCTACAACCTGACGCGTAAGCAAGCGATTTGGCGTTATTTTTTTGGATCTTTGTGGCTCGTGCCTTGCGTGATTTTGCAGTGGCTGTTCGATCTGCAAAGATGGCAAATTATTGAAATGCTATTTGCGGTGGCACTATTTTTATGGCCACTAAGTATTTACTTGGATCGCGTTAAACCTTTGCTACGTCAAAGTCTGCCAGACCGCTTTAGCGGAACGCGTTTAGTAGAGTTGCCTAAGAACTTAGTTACGCTAAATTAAGTCTCACGCAAACATTCCATTGCAGTAGCAGTTTGAATTCTTCTCTGAAAGCGATAACCCGCTAGCAGGCAAGCAGTTATCCCGAAGCCGATTCCCATCGCCAAAGACTGTGCAAATGCATTGAACTCAATCTCCAATACAAAACGGCCAAGCGCCCATGCTGCAATTCCGGCAGCGAGTCCAGCCAAAGTTCCTGCTAGCACTCCAATAATCAGCAGCTCAGCTGATGCAATCTTTCCTAGTAGATAGCGCGATGCACCTACGGCTTTTAACAAGGCCGCGCTCCTGAAGCGCTCATCTTGTGTTGCCGCTATCGCAGCCACTAAAACTAGAATTGCCGCCGCAATCGTGAAGGCGAACAAGAGCCCTAATACAGAAGACAGTCGATCTAGTACATCTTGTATTTGCTTTAGTGATGTCCCCACATCCACGATAGTAAGATTGGGGTAGGTCTGTGCAAGTTGATAATCCAGACCTTCAATTGCGGTGCCTTGGTAATACGAGGTAATCCAAGACTGGGGCATCTCTGCGAGCATTGCAGGCGGCATGATGACAAAGAAATTCACTTTCATCGAGCTCCAGTCCAACTTACGCAAAGAGGTAATGGGCGCAGTCACTTTTTCACCGGCAAGCTCAAAGGTTATTTGATCACCTAGCTTCAACTTCAAAGTCTTCGCTATTCCTACCTCTAAGGAAACTTGTGGCGTACTCCCTTCAAGCCATTTTCCGGAAGTAATCCGATTACCCTCAGGTAGCCGCTCTGTGTATGAAAGATTAAATTCTCGATCAACCAAGCGGCGTGCATTTTCATCCATGTAATCGTTGGGTCCAATCGACTTTCCATTCACTTCAACTAAGCGTGCGCGAACCATGGGGCTAAAGCTCGGCTTTGCTACTCCCGCATCCAGTAGTGAGCGAGTAATGCTAGGCTTTTGATCTTCCTGCACATTAATCATGAAGCGATTAGGTGCATCGACTGGGATATTGCCCTGCCAAGTAGCCAATAGATCTTGTCGGAGCAAGAGGATGAGTAATAAGGCCATCAAGGCAATACCTAGCGCCGTAATTTGCATGACTGCAAACCCAGAGCGACGCGCTTGTACTGTAAGCGCAAAGCGTAAGGCAAAGCTTTGACTACTCCACTTTGTAAATACGATGTTAAGCAAGCTTAGGCACGACCAAGAAACTACGGCAAAGACCACAATAGCTGAGCCAAAGCTTGCGGCAACCCAAGAGGCCAGCTTCCAATCTTGAGCTGCAAGCGCAATTAAGACAAGGCAAGTAGTCAATCCAAAGAGTGCGACCCACAACACCTTAATGTTTACCGATCCCAACTCTTTACGAATCAGTCGCACTGGTGAAATCATGACTAAACTAAATAAGGGCGGACCAGCAAAACCGATTAGCAGGCAAGAGGAAAATAAAATACTCCAGACTAAAGGCCAGAGTGAGAGCGCGGGTAGATTGGCAACTAGCAAATTACCCAAGATCCCAATCAATACCTCTTGAACGCCATAAGCGATTGTGGCGCCCATCACAGCGGCAGATATACACAGAGCGCCTAATATCTTGACTTGGTTTACTAGGATGGTCTTTTGGCTTGCGCCCAGGCATTTCATAACAGCGCAAACATCAGCCTGCTTTAAAACATAACGGCGTGCTGATAAGGCAATCGCTACCGCAGCCACCATGGCTGTGAGTAAGGCAACCAGAGATAAGAAGCGCTCTGCCCGCTCGAGAGTTTTACGCATGACAGGCTGAGCATTCTCCAAAGTCTCAATCCGCAATCCCCTGAGCCCGTCGGATTTAATCGATTGCGTAGCCCATTGCTCATAGTCAGAGATCGCAGAATCATTCCCGGCTAAAAGTAGTCGATAGGTCACGCGACTGCCCAGACCAATCAGGCCGGTAGCTTGTAAATCGTCCAGCGACATCATGACGCGTGGCGCGAAGTTCATAAAGCCAGCACCCCGATCTAGCTCACGCTCTAAAATACCGCTAATGAGAAATGTCTTATCACCCAAAAGCATCGGATCACCGACTTTTGCCTTGAGTACACTAAGCATTGCCGGATCCACCCAGACTGAACCTGCTGGTGGAGTTGCGCTGACTGATGAAGGGGATACCTGCAAGCTACCGCGCAAGGGGTAGGCAGAACTTACAGATTTAAGGGAAGCCAGCTTACTTTGTGACCCAACCGTAGCCATACTCGGAAAGACAATCGTTTGAGCAAAGCTCAGTTGCCGCACCTTGGCTTCCTGAATAAAGCGCTCGGGCAGCGGCTGATCAGAAACGAGTAATAGATCCGCAGCAAGCAGCTGGCGCGCATCGTACTGAAAGGCCCGCTGCATTCGGTCGGCTAAGAAGCTGACGCTCGATAAGGCGGCTACCGAGAGCGTCAGCGCGACCAATAGTGCCAATAACTCACTAGATCGCAGGTCTCGCTGAATAGCCCTTAGAAAGCTGCTTAACATTGCTTTAAATCGCCTGAATCTGACCGCCATCCACACGAATCACTGACCCAGTAATGTAGGAGGCATTTTTACTGGCCAGAAACGCCGCAGCATCTCCATACTCTTGTGGATCACCATAACGCCCCATCGGAATTTGTCTCAAGCTAGCTTGAACAACGGAGTCGTAGCTCACATTTTCACGTTGAGCACGTGCTTCATCTAATTGACGCAAGCGATCGGTTGCCACACGGCCTGGCATGATCACATTCACAGTAATACCATCGGCTGCCACTTCTGCCGCTAAGGTTTTAGACCAGGCCAGCAATGCAGCACGCAAGGTGTTGGAGATCGCAAGATTTTTAATCGGGGCAATGGCACCTGAAGTGGTACTCGTAATAATGCGACCCCATTTACGTTGACGCATTCCTGGTAGAACTCGGTCAGTGATACTGATGAGTGATAGCACCATGTCGTTAAAACTCTTTTGCCACAAAGCGGGATCTTGTCCTGCCGCTAATGTTGGAGGAGGTCCGCCGGTATTGTTTACCAGGATATCAATCGGACCTAATTCCTTTTCTACCTTACTCACCAAGTTGTCAATCAAAGATGCATCAGACAGATCCCAGCTCAGAGCTAAAGCTGTTCCACCGGCAGCTTCAATCAATTCAACTGATTTTTTTAATCCCTCGGGATTGCGGCCAGTCACCGCCACTTTGACGCCTTCACGCGCCAAGGAAACGGCCATCGCCTGTCCTAAACCTCGGCTAGATGCCAAAACTAGTGCAACCTTACCTTTGAGTCCTAAATCCATGTCTTCTCCAATATTGTTATATGTACTGTCATTCTAGAATGCCTACTGCCCAAGAGGTGGAGGCAGATTGCCAGCGTACTTATAAAGTACCACCTCATACTCTTTCAAAATTTGTGCCAAGGCTTCCTGCTGGCCCTGCACCAATGCCTGAGGAGAGCTGTCTTTAAGTGCAACTCTCTTGGAATAGCGGTTTTTACCAATCACTGGATTGCGCTTTTGGGGATCAGTTGCAGTAAGGAAAAATTCAATCGTTACAATAGCCTCGGGACGAACCCGATAATCACCATAGAACTCTTCTATGGATATCTGCAAGATGTAGTACGGAAAGAAGCTATTACCCTGACCTACGGTCATAGAGAAGATCTGGGCGTTATTCAACCACTGACGTGTTGCGTTACCGACCATTTCATTTGGTAAAGCAGAATACGTATTATAAAAATCCTTTTCATAACGCAGGTCACCTAAGCGATAAACTAATGACTTCCCGTCAAAAGGTGGTGCTGTTGACGATGAACCCATCTTGAGCCACAGATCGCTACGCGGCTTATAGGCGGCACCAGTCCGCTCAGGGGCAACCATCCAGCTACTGGTCTCTAATGCTGGTCTTTTTGGCAATGAGCATGCGCTTAATGCTGCCGCTATGAATACAAAGGTAGCAAACCGAATGAGACGTGGGTAATTGGTCATCTGAATTTTCATTTTTGAGCTCCATTCATTGGAGGCGTAATACGTGCGGGTGGCTCACCCCAGATGAGAGTGGACGGTGATTGACTTGCGACACGAGTGAATTCATTTAACTGCTCGCTGGCCTGACGCAGGTTCTCCAAGGTTGCGGTGGTGTCACCCTGCACACTAGTGACGGTTTGACGCAAAGAAACCATCGTAGCAACTAATTCACGCATCAGAATATTAAGCTGATCTTTATCGGTGACTTTAGCAATTCGATCCAATAAGACATTGAGGTCTTGAACCGAATTAATCAGACCTGCATTATTTTTACCATCGCCAGCCATCAATTTATTCAGATTACCCAATAAGGCATCAAATTTCTTCTGGGTTCCATCGATATCCATGCCATTTAGTGCGCTAATTAACTTCTGAACTCCAGAAATAATTTCATCTGCCTGATTGGGCATTGAAGGAACAACTGCATACTCAGGTGTCCATCGGAAAGGCAAGGAGGTGTATTGGGTAGCGCTCGGATAAAAGTCCAACTCAACATAGTTGACGCCAGTAATACCCATCGATCGAATACGCGCACGCAAGTTATCTTTAATGAATGTTTCCAGGTGATTTTTTTCAATAGCATCACCATAGATTTGCATTCTCACAACAACATACTCTTGCTTCTGAGCCATCGGGACCTCTTTCTCATACAAGTCACCCGATAAAGCAATCAACGTCACCTGCCCAATCTTGACACCCCGAAAGCGGACTGCTGCACCAGCATCTAAGCCCGTCACTGATTGCTTGACATAGGTTTCGACCATGAATGATTTTTTAAAAAATTGCCCTGAGCCAAAGATTAAGATGACCGTGAGTAATGCGCCGATTGCGGCGAGAACAAAAATGCCAAGACGGAAGTAATTAGGGTTGGAGCTATTACTCATGCTGCGTCCTTGCTCATGATGCGATTAAAAAATTGATGTACTCGAGGGTCTTTACTGCTATCTCTTAACACTTTAGGGTCGCCCTCCGCAATAATGCCTTTGGTATCCTTATCCAACATAATGACTTTGTCGGCGATGGAATAAATACTGGCTAGCTCGTGAGAGACGATCACAAAAGTAAATCCTAAGTTTTTTGAAAGATCCAAAATCGTACTATCAAGATCAGCCGACGTAATCGGATCAAGGCCCGCTGAAGGCTCATCCAAAAATAATATTTTAGGATCTAAAGCCATCGCCCGTGCAATTGCAGCCCGCTTTTGCATGCCACCGCTAATCTCGCTAGGCATATATGTTTCATAGGGAAGTAAGCCTACTAACTCTAGTTTGCACCTGGCCAATAAATTCATCTGATCTCTAGTTAGTTGGGTGTACTCCTCCATAAAGAGTGTCACGTTATCCAGCAGATTCATGGAACCGAATAAAGCGCCCTGCTGATACATGACCCCGAAGCTCGTCATAATTTTTTGGCGCTCTGTACCTTGGGCAGTAGTGATATTTTGACCCTCGATCAATACGTCCCCGGCAAGTGGCTGATATAGGCCGAATAAATTCTTTAAGAGACTCGATTTACCGCAACCTGATCCACCCAAAATCACAAAGATCTCACCGTTATTCACGGAAAAGTTGAGATTCTGTAACAGCACGTTTGAGCCGTAACCCACAGTTAGGTTTTGAACATCAATCGCTTTATCCAGAGCATCCATCAAAAACCTGTCCTGTAAGAGATGTAAGCAAAGATGCCGTCCACCAGTACAATCATGACAATACTACTCACCACTGCCCGGGTTGCAGAGATGCCTACAGCCGCTGCACCAGTACCAGTTTGCATACCCCGTAAGCAACCCATTGCAGAAACAACCACACCAAAGAGAGTGGCCTTCACAAGACCTGATAGAACATCCTCAATACCGACTGCAGCTAACATCCCGTTGTAGAAATTAATAAAGGGAATGCCATAAATTTGCATTGTCAGCATGGAAGAAAAAATACTGACGGCATCGGCAAATAAGGTCAATATTGGCGCCACTAATATGCCAGCTAGCACTCTCGGTACTACTAGAAATCGGATGGGGCTTAAGCCGCCAGTGACTAATGCATCAACTTCACTGTTTACGGTCATCGTACCAATCTCAGCTGCAAAAGCTGCCGATGAGCGGCCGGCGAGCAAGATCGCAGTAATCAGTGGCCCCATCTCCCTGACGATACCTAGCGCGGCGAGTGGCCCAACAAATGAGACGGCGCCAAATTGCTCCATACCAATCGCAGCCTGAAAGGACAGAATGACGCCAATCAAAAATGCAACTAGGCCAACAATAGGTAATGCAGCAATACCTGCCTCTACAGCGGCGTTCACAAAGTCCCCCCAGCGAACTTGCCTGATATTTCGGATTGACCAAACTAAATCTGCTGACAGGTGGCCAGTAAATGTCACTAGGCCGCGAGCATCATCCATCAAATTCTGCGCAGCCATCCCGGTACTCACAACAAAACTTCTTTTCTGTTTTACAGTAGGTACTGGGAATAATTTATTAATTGGATCGAATTCACGCAAGAGCGGCTGATACTTAGGATCCAAACCTTGAATATCAAACTGTCCGCCTGCTTTGTTCTGCGCCTCTTGCATATCAATCAAAAATGCAAATGCCGATCCATCCAAAGAACTGACTTTTGATGCGTCAAAAATCAGTGAATGGGCTTGTGTACTTCCTTGCTCTAACCACTGATTTTGCTGTTTCCGAACATCACTCCACACTCCAGCCAAGGAATAGACATTGACTGCACCACTCAAGCTAACTTGAGCGTGGCTTGCATCGACTTGCGACCAAACCGCCACTGGAGAGATTAAATTTGAAGAATTGGGGTCCGAAATGCTCATAGGCAAACTATAAGGGATCTATATGAGACCACTATGAAATGCCCAAAAAAGAAAAAGGGCCCAGTTTTTCAACTAGGCCCTGTAAGGGTTGGTGCGGCTGGCAGGAATTGAACCCACGACCCCTTGGTTCGTAGCCAAGTACTCTATCCAGCTGAGCTACAGCCGCAACAGCCATAATTATGCCATGGAAGAGAAGAACTACATCACACCCGCTGGTCACGAGCGCATCAAAAGAGAGCTTTTACAGCTCTTAAACTTCGATCGACCAGAGGTTGTCAAGGTTGTTCACTGGGCCGCCTCCAACGGTGACCGCTCCGAGAATGGTGACTATATTTATGGAAAAAAGCGACTTCGGGAGATAGATCGCCGGATTCGCTTCCTGAATCAGCGCCTTGAATTTGCTGTCGTGGTCGATAACCAGGCCAGAAAATCGGGTGAAGCCGATGCCGAGCAGATCTTTTTTGGGGCTACCGTGACTTATGAGAACTTAGAAGGCGTCGATGCTGGCAAAAAGACGAGCATCACGATTGTGGGCGTCGATGAGGTTGATTTAGATCTGGGTCACGTCAGCTGGGTATCACCTATAGCCAAAGCCTTAATCAAGTCGCGCCTGGGTGATTGCGTCAAAATTCAGACGCCAACCGGCCCAACTGAGATTGAAATCCTAGATGTTCAATACCAGTAATTGGGATCTATAGGGGTTTAGCTAACCCGAACGCGAGTCACGCGCATCACATCATGGTTTGCACGCAAACTACGCATGACCTTAGCGAGATGTAAGCGGTCTGATACCTGAATGGTGAAACGAATGGTGACAGCGTCTTCTTTATAGCGATCATCCATCGATACATTCATGATGTTGGAATCTGCAGCAGTCACACTACTTGCCACTCTAGCTAATACGCCTTTGCCTTGGCAGGTATCAATCGCTAGGTCAACCTCAAACTCCCGATTGACCTCTTTACCCCACTCGACCTCTACCCACTTATCACTATCTTTAGAGAGCATTCTGAGGGCTACTTGGCAGTCATTAGTATGCACCTGCAAACCCTCGCCTTTGCCAAGATAGCCAATAATGTTGTCTCCAGGAATTGGGTGACAACAAGTTTGAAAATGAATCGAGTTTCCTTCGCGACCATCAACCAAGATGGCTTGCCGCTGATGATGGTGTGAGGCAATTTCTTGTTGGGGAGAGACCCAGTCTGCCGCGCCCAAGCGCATTTGGTCAGAGCCACCCTCATCATCAATCAAAATATTTAAGCGAATTGCCAGCTCTTGAGAAGATCTGCGGCCAAGGGCAATATTGACACAAGCTTCTTCACGTGTTTTATCGCCAGTCCAATGCAATAACTTTTCCCAGAGCTCTGGTGATAGCAGTCCAGCATCAACTCCCTGTTGACGTAATGCGCCAGCCAAAAGACGTTCACCTAACTGTAAAGACTCAGCATAGTGCTTGGTCTTCAGTGAATGGCGAATCGAGGCACGGGCTTTACCTGTCCTCACAAATGCTAACCAACCTGGATTGGGTTGAGAGTTTGCAGATGTCACTACCTCGACAATATCGCTGTTCTTTAGCTCGCTACGCAGAGGTAACTGCATGCCGTTAATCTTAACTGCTACGCAAGTATTGCCTACATCGCTATGGATGGAGTAAGCAAAATCAAGAGCGGTAGCGCCACGTGGTAAAGCCCTAATCTGTCCTTTCGGTGTAAAGACGTAAACCGCATCTGGAAACAAATCGATTTTGACGTGCTCTAAGAATTCTTGAGAATCCCCGCTGCTATCCTGAATATCAATTAAGGATTGCAGCCATTGGTGTGCACGGTTTTGCACCTCACTCATGTCCGGACCGCCATCTTTGTATGCCCAGTGCGCAGCAACGCCTGCTTCAGCAACTGCATGCATATCGCCAGTACGTATCTGAAACTCTACCGGCACCCCTGATGGTCCCAGTAGCGTCGTATGTAAAGACTGATAACCATTGAGCTTAGGAATAGCAATGTAATCCTTAAACTTTCCAGGCATGGGTTTGTACAGTGCGTGCAAAATGCCGAGCGCACGATAGCACTCATCAATTGAATGGACCGTCACTCTAAATGCATAAACATCAAGCACCTGAGAAAAGCTCAAATGCTTACTGCGCATTTTGTGGTAAATACTAAAAAGCGTTTTTTCTCGACCTTGTAAATCAACCTCGAGATTGACTTTTGCAAAGGCCGTCCGAGCATTCTGCAAAATCTTTTCTACCATCTCTTTACGGTTACCACGCGCCCGCTTCACTGCATCTTCAATTACCCTGAAGCGCATGGGCATGGAGTAGCGGAAACTCAAGTCCTGTAAGTCGCGGTAAATAACGTTCAGCCCTAGGCGGTGGGCAATCGGAGCGTAGATCTCAATTGTTTCAGCTGCTACCCGGCGACGCTTCTCCATTGGGACAGCATCGAGCGTACGCATATTGTGCGTACGATCGGCGAGCTTGACCAAAATCACCCGGACATCGCGCGCCATAGCCATAAACATCTTACGGAAGCTTTCGGCTTGCGCCTCTGCATGACTTTGAAACTCCAACTTATCGAGCTTAGTCAAGCCCTCTACGAGCTCTGCCACCTTGCTGCCAAACTTACCCACTAGGTCTGCTTGAGTACAACCCGTATCCTCAATCACATCATGCATTAAAGCTGCCATGATGGATGACGCGTCTAAGCGCCAGGTAGCGCACAGCTCAGCAACTGCTACCGGATGAGTAATGTAAGGTTCACCGCTATGGCGATACTGACCTAGGTGAGCCGCATCAGCAAAATGAAAGGCTTGTTTAATGAGAGCAACTTCATCAGGCTTGAGATAGCCCAATTTAGAAATCAGCCCATCAATCGAAACAACTTGGTGCTTTAGCGGTAATGCAGGCGCAGAGGTTGGGCCAAATAGATGTCGACTCGATTGAGCCAACAAAGTTGCGATGATGGAAGACTTATCACCACTAGCGATCTCTTTAGGCGAGATCTGACCTTTGAGTTCCGATGTGTTTGGGTCGCCTAAGGGGAGCTCCACAACGGAACCCCTAAATTACAAAGGTACTTTGGTCAACATGTCACGGTCGGTTACACCAGCAGCAACTTCACGTAATGCAACTACAGTTGCTTTATCTCTGGACTCAACACGTGGGGAGTGACCTTGAACTAATTGACGTGCGCGATAAGTCGCGGCCAATACCAGCTCAAAACGATTAGGGATAGTTTTTAGACAATCTTCTACGGTAATACGGGCCATGCTGGACTCACTTAAATTTAGCTTTGATACCCATAGGATAACTGATTAGACACCGAGGCGCTTTAAAAGCGCAGGGTTACGAGCCATAATCGGCCCTGAGCGCAATCGGCTGGCTGCGACCACCTGTCGTAAATCAATCAATGCCCGCTCAAAATCATCGTTGATCACAATGAAATCGGCTTCGTGAGCATGCTGGAGCTCTAAATGCGCAGCAGCCAATCTCTTCTGAATAGTGGCTTCATCATCCTGACCCCGTTTGCGCAAGCGCTCTTCTAGGGCTTCAAATGAAGGTGGGAAGATAAAGATCCACTGCACTTCAGGAATAATTTGACGAATCTGCTGCGCGCCCTGCCAATCGATTTCTAACATGACATCGCGCCCGGTTTTCATCTGCGCCTCAATCCAGGCTTTGGATGTACCGTAAAAATTGCCGTGTACCTCAGCATGCTCCAAAAAATTGCCTTGGTCACGCTCGGCGATAAATGCATCTCTCTTAATAAAGCGATAGTCCTTGCCATCTATCTCACCCGGTCTTGGCGCGCGCGTTGTTGTTGAGAGTGACAACTTAAGGGCTGCATCCTCTTGTAACAAGGCATTCACTAAAGAAGATTTGCCGGCTCCTGATGGAGCGACGATCATCAGCATGCTGCCTTGGTAGGCAGGAGTTAAATTTGCTTTAGGTTTAGGGCTTGCCATAATAATTTGTAGAAATAATGCTTACTCTAAATTTTGCACTTGTTCACGCATTTGCTCAATCAAAAGCTTGAGCTCTAAAGCGGCTTGCGTACATTCTTCTGAAACCGATTTGGAGCTCAGGGTATTGGCTTCACGATTGAGTTCCTGCATGAGGAAATCTAAACGCTTACCTACCGGGCCCTTGCCTGCTAGGGCGGAATCGACTACTTGAAGATGGGTCTTTAAGCGCGCAAACTCTTCTGCCACATCGATACGCACGGCATACAGTACAACCTCTTGACGGATACGCTCCATCAACTCGGTGCCAGACCCACTAATTTTGCCTTGCTCTTGAGCAGCTAATGCTTCTGCCAAGCGCTCGGTAAGCTTCTCTTGATACTGGGTGACATAGACTGGAACCTTTGGTTCGATCGCTTTAACAATCTCACGCATCTTGCTGGTGATAGTAGTTAGGACCGTTACCAAGGCTTTGCCTTCGGCATGGCGACTATCCATTAGAGCAGCTAAGGCAGCGCGGCCGGCTTCCACAGTAGCGGCAATCCAACCCTCTTCTTCACCTCTCGGCTCAGAAACAATTCCGGGCCAGCGCAAAATATCGGCGATACGCAAGGTTTCTGCATTCGGAAAAGCAACTTGAGCATGCTCCTGAAGGGTATAGAGAGCGTCTAGGCGATCCTTATTTAAGGCGCCCAAAGCATGGGGATTGGCTTTGACCGCTCCAGCAGCACCCGAATTAACCCGCCATGCTGCCCGAAACTCGACCTTGCCCCGAGAAAGGCATTGTGTAGCCAATTCTCGTAAGGCAGGCTCAGCCCCGCGACACTCGTCCGGAAGACGAAAGCCCAAATCCAGAAAGCGGCTGTTGACAGCCCGACATTCCACTTGCAGATCAGCAACTACGCCAGCTCCTAGGGAGACTTGGCGAGAAGCGCTGCCATAACCAGTCATGCTCGATATCATAGGGACATTGTAGATCTTTAGGAACACGCACCATGACTCAGCACAACATCACCCGTCCTAGTGGCCGCACCCCTACGCAATTGCGCCCTGTGACCATCAGCCGTGCCTTTACCAAGCATGCTGAAGGCTCTGTTCTGATTGCGTTTGGCGATACAAAGGTACTCTGTACGGCCAGCGTACTAGAAAAGGTGCCTCCCCATAAAAAAGGTTCTGGAGAAGGTTGGGTTACCGCTGAATACGGCATGCTCCCGCGCTCTACTCATACCCGTAGTGACCGTGAAGCAGCTCGCGGCAAACAGTCTGGTCGTACACAAGAGATTCAGCGTTTGATCGGCCGTGCGATGCGTAGCGTCTTTGATCTAAAAGTATTGGGCGAGCGAACAATCCATTTAGATTGCGATGTCTTACAAGCAGACGGTGGAACACGAACTGCATCGATTACCGGTGCTTATGTTGCAGCACGTGATGCGATCAACACCCTTCTGGAAAGTGGCGCCCTTAAAGCAGACCCGATCATCGACAGCGTTGCAGCGATTTCTGTAGGCATCTACCAAGGCGTACCCGTACTCGATTTAGATTACCCAGAAGACTCTTCTTGTGACACCGATATGAATGTCGTTATGACCGGTAAAGGCGGCATGATTGAAGTGCAAGGCACTGCTGAAGGTCCCGCCTTCTCCCGCACTGAATTAAATGCTTTGTTAGATCTGGCCGAAGAAGGTATCCGTGATTTAACTCAGTTACAAAAAGAAGCCTTCAAATAAAAGATCAAAGGTAGATGGTGCAAAAGCTCGTTCTCGCCTCTAACAATACCGACAAGGTTCGTGAATTTCAGGAGCTCTTGGCGCCGTTTCACTTTCAGGTCATCCCTCAGGGTGAGTTGGGCATTCCGTCAGCAGAAGAGCCACACCATACGTTTATTGAGAATGCCCTTGCTAAGGCGCGTCATGCCAGCGCTGTGAGCAGCTTACCTGCACTTGCCGATGACTCCGGCATTTGTGCCCATGCATTGGATGGAGCGCCTGGAGTGTACTCAGCGCGTTACGCAGGCCTTTATAGCGACAATATTGCCAACAATCAAAAGCTGATTGCAGCATTGCAGAACAAAGCTGATCGTGGAGCGCACTATGTTTGCGCCCTAGTGATGGTCAATAGCGCTAATGATCCAGAACCACTGATTGTGCAAGCCCGCTGGTATGGGCAAATCATTGATGATGCTCAGGGTGATCATGGTTTTGGTTATGACCCCTACTTTTTTATACCAGAGCTGGGCAAGACCGTCGCCCAATTAGAGCCCTCTGAGAAAAACCAGATCAGTCATCGTGGCCAAGCCTTGCGTGAACTCATTACTCAACTCCAAATTCGTGCTCAATACGCTTAATTCTGTTTCGGCTACGCAGCCAAAACTCATTGCCCTGCCTCCGCTGTCTTTGTATATTCACTTTCCGTGGTGTGAAAAGAAATGTCCTTACTGCGATTTCAACTCGCATCAAATTAAGGATGGCAAGCAAGGTTTTGATGAAGCGCGTTATATCAAGGCACTCATTGCCGATCTAGAGACAGAGTTACCTCGCGTATGGGGGCGTCAAGTACACAGCATCTTTATTGGTGGCGGTACTCCCAGCTTGTTATCTGCCAATGGCATGAATGAACTCCTTTCAGCCGTTCGGGCACGGGTGAACTTAGAGCCCGACTGTGAGATCACTATGGAAGCCAATCCCGGATCCGTTGAGACTGAGAAGTTTGCCGGCTTTGCTAAGGCAGGAATCAATCGCGTCTCTTTAGGTATTCAGAGTTTTCAGGATGTGCAACTCAAAGCTTTAGGGCGTATACATAATGGTGAAGAAGCCAAGCGCGCAATTGCGATTGCTCTGCAACACTTTAAATCGGTCAATCTCGATCTCATGTTTGGCTTACCCACTCAAACTTTAGAAGCCGCAAGATCGGATATTGAAACTGCTCTCTCATTTCAGACTCCACACCTGTCTTTCTACAACCTCACTCTAGAACCTAATACCTACTTTGCGAGCTTTCCCCCAAAGCTTCCCAGTGAAGAAGAGATTGATGCAATCTTTGAGCAGAACCTAAACCTGCTTGAGATAGCAGGCTATCGACGTTACGAGGTATCTGCGTACGCCAAAAAAGATCAGGAGTGCAAACACAATCTCAATTACTGGCGCTTTGGTGATTACATCGGAATAGGTGCAGGCGCACATGGAAAGATTTCCTTCCCTGACAAAATTACGCGACAGGTACGAGAACGTCATCCAGAAACCTATATGCAGGCGATGGAGACTAAAGGCAATGCCTTGATCGAGGCGAAAGAAATTCCGGCGAAAGATCTCCCATTTGAATTCATGCTCAATACCTTGCGGTTGACTAATGGTGTGGATACCGTCACCTTTAGCGAGCGCACTGGCTTGCCACTCAATGTAGTGTCAAAAGGATTGGATGAGGCGACTAAAAAAGGTTTGTTAGATTCAAACCCTAACAAGCTCAAAGCAACGGAACAAGGATTGCGCTATCTGAATAACTTACAAGAAATATTCTTGTAAATCTCTAGTAAGCATAAGATCTGGACTTATTTTCCAGACCAGCTTGGTGGCTTGCCATCCAGAAATGAAGCAACGCCATTCCTAAAGTCATCGCTGCCATAGCACTCTCGAATTAAATCATGGCAATCGGGTAAATTATTTTTGATGATTCTTGCAAGGGTTTGTTTACTAGATTTTTGAGTGATGGGCGCCAAACTCATTAAGCGTTCAGCCAGATGATTTGCTTCATACTCGAGCGCTTCAGCTGGATAAGTGCCCAAGAGGTAGCCCTGTTCAAGTAGCTCAGGTGCAGTCACCAACTCCGCCAGTAACAACATACGCTTAACGACATTGACACCCAAGTGTGCAACAAGCCAAGCGACGTTGCCAGCAGATAAACAATTACCCAGTGTTTTGGCAATCGGTACTCCGAAGCGCGCATCAGGGGTAGAGATTCTGAAATCGCAACAACTAGCAATTGCAAGACCTCCGCCAACCGCCATACCATCAATGACAGCAATCGATGGAATAGGTAACATTGCTAAAGGTGCAAGGTAGGCATCAATACCCTCCTCGTATCGAATACCATCTTCACCAGAACTAAATCCCGAGAACTGGGCGATATCACTACCAGAGACAAAGGATTTACCGCCAGCGCCTCGAAGAATAGCAACCCTAGCCGAAGAACTCTTAGATAAATCCTCGCAAATCGATTTCAGGCTTTGATACATTCCCACTGTCATTGCATTACGAGCAGCAACATGGTCAAAAGTAATATAGGCAATGTTATTGCGTAGCTCTAAGCGAACTTCGGCAATACGATCTGGGGTGGAGTCTATGGCTGTTGTCATGAAATGAAAAACCCTCCCTCATATAAGAGAGAGGATTAATGAATACTATAGCCCAATTAGATAACTTGGTTGAATTATTCAGCCTTGATATTCAAGCTCTTCACCAAGCGCTGATACTTCGCCAACTCACCTGCCAGGAACAAATTAAAGGCTGCTGGTGTTGCTGGGCCCTCTGCTTGTAAGCCTTGAGCATCCAATGTTTTCTTAATCTCTGGATCATTGGTAGCTGCTTTTACAGCCTGATCAATTTTGTTCACGACTGCAGGATCCATGCCTTTTGGCCCCATTACGGAATACCAATTGGTCACATCAAACCCAACAATACCCACTTCATTAAATGTAGGAACGTTAGGCAATAATGCCAAGCGCTTGGGCGTAGAGATTGCTAAAGCTTTTAAATTGCCTTGACGAATCTGCTGCAAGTTTGGTGGCAAGGTGTCAAAGTTCATTGTGATTTGACCACCCAATAAATCCACAATCGCTTGACCGCTGCCTTTGTAAGGTACGTGATTCATTTCTACACCAGCAATCTTTGAGAACAGGGCACCTGCTAAATGCTGGGTGCTACCGATACCAGAGGAGCCATAAGTCATCTGACCTGGATTTTGCTTCGCCAAGGAAATTAATTGCGCCACCGAGTTTACTGGCAGAGAAGACTTCACTACCAACACGTTTGGTACGTAACCTAAATAATTAATTGGCGTGAAGTCAGTCGCCGGGTTGTATGGCACGTTCTTGAGCACAAATGGAGAAATCGCATTGGAGTTCGAGTGGCCCATGAGTAAGGTATACCCATCTGGATTCGATTTAGCAACGAGATCTGCACCAATCGTTCCGGCCGCACCCGATTTATTTTCAATAATGACGCTTTGGCCTAAGATCTCGCCCATCTTGGGAGCAATGGCACGAGCCACAATATCCGTGCCGCCACCAGGAGCGAAGCCTACAATGAGGCGAATGGGTTTTGTTGGAAAAGCCTGTTGAGCATTAGCAATCAATGGCAAAGTACTGCAGATAGTTAGCGCCAAGAAAGCGAATCTGCGCAAAAGTCGTTTCGGGGATTGATTGATCATATGGTCTCCATTTTTTGTTTTATATTCAGTGCTGTAAATGAACTTTGCAATATAAACATATAAAAACTATTGAGACAATGATGAAAACACCTACCAGCAAGCTTTTGCCCCTAGCTGGAGTTCGAGTTCTTGACGTAAGTCAAGTTATGGCCGGCCCCTACTGCTGCATGTTGCTTGCTGACTTGGGTGCCGATGTCATCAAAATTGAGCCGCCTGGTACCGGAGATCAAACTCGGGGAGCAATGGGATTCAAGATGAAAGGCTCAGATAGTATGGGCTTTCTGAATATGAATCGTAACAAGCGTAGCGTAACGCTCAATCTCAAAACAGAAGCCGGGAAAAAAGTATTTTTTGAGCTCGTAAAGACTGCCGATATTTTGGTTGAGAACTATCGTCCCGGCGTGATGAAAAAACTGGGTATCGATTACCCCTCTCTGAAAGATCTCAACCCAGGATTAGTTTATGCCAGCATCTCTGGATTCGGGCAAAGCGGGCCATGGGCGGATCGTCCCGGCTTTGACCTGATGGCACAAGCCATGTCTGGCGTGATGAGCGTGACAGGTTATCCAGATGGCCCTCCTGTAAAGGCTGGCGTTCCAGTAGCGGATATTGGTTGCGCCCTTTTTGCAGTCTATGGAATTTTGTCAGCCTATATTGGTAAGACTAAGTCGGGTGAAGGTCAATTTATTGATGCTTCCCTATTTGATTCTGCTTTGGCATTTTCCATCTGGGATACAGCGCAATACTGGGGCACCGGTGTTGAGCCTTACAAATTAGGCACAGCTAATCACATGAGCGCGCCTTATCAGGCTATGAAAGCCGCTGATGGTTATTTTGTGATGGGAGCCACCAATCAAAAACTCTGGAAACTCCTCTGCGACAAGATTGATCGCCCAGAATTATTTGAAGACCCACTTTTTAGAACCAATCCACTGCGTCTAGCCAATCGTTTGATACTCGCTGCTGAGCTAGAAAAAACCTTTATTAATAAAACTAGTGAAGAATGGGTGGATCTCTTACTAGCGGCAGGCATTCCGGCTGGACCGATCAATACCTACCCACAAGCATTTGATAGTGAGCATGGGCAGCATCGCCAGATGCGTATGGAGATTGATCACCCAATTGAAGGTAAGGTTTCCAATATTGGCTTTGCAGTCAAGATGATGGGTACTCCGCAACAAGTGACTCGTCATCCTCCTCTACTCGGTGAGCACACCGATGAAGTGCTCAAGGAATTGGGTATTACAGGGCAAGAGCTCAAAGCGCTGGAAGATGGTGGCGCTTTCGCAGCATGAATCATTGACTGCTTATTAAAAAAGAAATGGGCTCCTAGGGGCCCATTTTTCTAATGCCTGTCTGCTATTTTGCCTTCCTTAAGCACCATCTGAATTTGCAATTGGAGGAGCCTCAAACGGATCCTTGCTTGGTTTAGCTGGAGGCACTTTTTTAGCTTTCGTGCCAGGCATCAACTCAAAATCTGGAGTGAAGGTAGTCATGGTGCTGCGTAATTGCTCAAATGCTTTGCGATCGCCCTCAAACTTGGCCTTGCCTTCTGCTTGAAGTTTTTCAAAGGTGGTTTGTCCGCCCATGACTTTTTCTAAGTCGCTGCGATTGACGGTAATAGTCAGGTTTGGTTTTTTATCTTGGTAACCCTTGATGTTACTTAGCGCAGAGTTACTCATCTCCACAACAAACTTTTCGCCATTGTCTGGTGTACTCAAGTTGATAGTAAATCTCATACCGGCAGCTTTTTTACTATCCATGCTGATGGCCAAGGCATTCAACCAAAGTTCTGTAGTCATCGCTTTGATCATGTCAGGACCATTGGTCTTTGGTGATGCCCCAGAAGGCATGCCATGACGTAATTCATAAGCGGCGCCCAAGAAACTATTACGCACACTTGGGCTTTCTTTTTGATAACCAATTTGTTCAAAAATATCTGCTAGCAAATCTTTTGCGGCTGTGTTGTTTGGCTCGGCATAAACTAACTTGTTCACAATTTCCATTGCTTCACGGTATTTACCCTGCTTATAGAGCTGCTTGCCCTTTGCCATGATCTTGCCCGAACCGCCCATCATCTCTACGTAGAGTGGCGCAGAATCTTTTGGTGATAAAGGAATCAAGGTGGCAGGATTGGCATCCCAGTAACCTAGGTAACGATTAATAACAGCGCGACTGTTGTGCTCCTCTGAGCCGTGGTAGCTGTGAGCAGCCCATTGAGACTTCAGGCTATCAGGTTGTTTGTAGACGTTATGAACTTCATTAATCGTCACACCATTGTTCGCCAAATGCAGAACCTCATTGTTCAGGTGTGCATAGCTATCACGCTGTGTGCGCATCACTTCTTGCACGCGATCATTGCCCCAACGCGGCCAGGAGTGTGAGGCAAACATCACTTGCGCCTCAGTGCCATAACGATATAAGGCGTTGTTGATGTTCTTAGACCATGCCAAGGCATCACGCACTAATGCGCCGCGTAAAGTGTAGATGTTATGAATAGTTCCCGTAATATTTTCAGCAGCCCAGAATGCTTTCATCTGCGGGAAGTAGGTATTCATCTCCGCCGGCGCTTCTGTGCCTGGTGTGTTCTGAAACTCCATCTCCACACCATCTACCGTCATTTTTTCAAATGGCTCATTGATGAGAATGGTTGGCTCAATTAGGCCCAGGTTACCGGCCGCAGTATTTTTACCAATCGATTGGTCAACGTGACCAAATGGGCTGCGTGGTAATAAAACACCATATTGGAAATACAAACGGCGCGTCATGGCATTACCCGCATAGACGTTCTCTGCTACGGCATGGTCCATGAAACCAGCTGGGGCAATAATCTTTACCTTACCACTCTTCACATCTGCTTCATCCACTACGCCACGCACACCACCAAAGTGGTCAGCATGCGAATGGGAATAGACCACCGCCACTACTGGGCGCATACCTAACTTCTCATTAACCAATTCCAAAGCTGCTCTAGCAGTTTCTTTTGAGGTCAATGGGTCAAAGATAATCCAACCCGTATTTGTTTTGACAAAGCTAATGTTGGAAAGATCGAAGCCGCGCACTTGATAAATCTTTCCTGGCACGACTTCATAGAGGCCGTAGCCCATATTAAGAATCGCTTGGCGCTGCAATGATGGGTGAACGCTATCAAAGTCTTTACCTTGCAAGAGGAAGTCGTAACTACCCATATCCCAGGCAACGTTTCCGGCATCCGCCATGATGGTTTTATAAGTAGGGGCTGCAATGAAACCCCTCTTGGACTCTTCAAAGTCGCGTTTATCTTCAAATGGCAGAGTTTTACGCAAGCCATTTTGTAGATCAACCGTAAATGTGGACGGCACCTTACCCTTGGAGTCAAAGTGCTTGCCCTGCATTGCGCCTGGGTCAGCAACTACACCGCCACCGCCTGCGGCAATAGCGGGATGACCAGAAATGAGAGTAATGGAGAGGACAATTAGGGAGAGTTTGGTTTTCATGAAAGCCTTGAAGTAATACAAGTATTAGTAAAAAAGATATCTCACGAATGTAAAGATTGCTATAGCCGTAGGCAATTAGCTATAGGGCTAATACCTGCCACCGAAAGAGGATCAGGCCAGACAGCCAAGTAAACAAACCTACTGAGTCAGACTAGGCAATCTACCGCTCAAGATCAGGTAGAAAAAGTAAAGTGCACCCAAAAAGATCAAGGCGCCAATTAAATACTGTGGATAGATTATTCCCTGCTCTCGCATGCCCTGTTTTTTGCCACTCACCATGGATCTGACGAGATTCTGTTTCTCGATCAAGCTCATGCCAATGGCAGCAATAATATGGACAATGACTAAGCTAAGAGCCAAGCTGGCAAGCACTTCATGAGCCTCAGATACGAAGTTACCCAAAAACTCTTTAACCGATAGATAGCCAGTGAAGCCAATCAACAGCATGAGTAACATCAGCGCGAACATGACTAAACCACCCGCTGGATTGTGACCAACATCATGATGAGGATGGTCACGTAACATGGCCATAAAGTGCCCAATGACTTCCCGAGGACTTTTGAGAAATTGACTAAATCTGGCGTAACGAGTGCCAATTAAGCCCCATACCAATCGGATGAGCACTAGCAGGCATGCGGTATACCCAAATGCATAGTGAATCAGCGCCCAGCGCTCACTTTCTGAGCTAGAACTCCCGCGCACTCGCCAAAAAACCAAAAGTTTAGCTCTCGAACCATCAGAGCACTCCTTCTTGTTTATTGTCAATGAATGAGTCCATGCCCTCCACACTCAATACGCCACCCAAGGCCTGAAGTACTCTGAGAATATTTTCCAATCTGAGAGTGGATTTGCCAGCCTCTAGCTCAACAACGAACCTCACGCCCACATTGGCAGCCAGTGCCAGTTGGGGTTGAGTTAGTTTCAGGCGCCTGCGTGTCTCACGCACCAAACGACCCAGATCTAGAGAGTTTTGAATTTGTGTGCTCATAAATATTTCCTGATCGGGAAATTTTACTGTAATTTGCCTGCTTTTTCAACATAATTTCCTGATCGGGAAATTTATTCAAATATTGCTTGAATTATAGGCATATATTCCCGATCGGGAAATTTTTCAACGGAAATATTCAACTTAAACCTGCTGCGGGATTCTGATCGAGTATCAGCAGGTTGAGCAGTCAAACTAAGGGGATCAAAATAACAAAGAGTCTCTTAGTTAGGGGCTCTGATGTTGTACATGGCGGAAGAGGTGAGATTCGAACTCACGGAGGACTTTCATCCTCGCCAGTTTTCAAGACTGGTGCATTCAACCGCTCTGCCACTCTTCCTTTGGGAATTGAGCTTGGATTATAGAGAACTTTTGATTTGCGCCTCCAAATGCTGGGCAATTGCTAAACAAGAGGTAAGGCCCGGGGACTCAAAGCCATACAGATTGAATAATCCGTTTAGTTGATGCTGCTGGGGGCCTTCAAAGTAAAAGTCTCCTGCCGAGGCGTTTGGCGGGACGATTTTGGCTCTGACGCCCGAGTAATCTGCTTGTAAAGAGCCATCTTTAAGGTCGGGCCAATATTTTCTGACGGCTGCATAAAAGCTATCTCCCCGTCCTTGATCCACTGTGTAGTTAATCTGGCTTTCTTCATCGATATCAAGCCATTCTACGTCTGGACCAAACTTCGCCTGACCACCCATATCGAGAGTGAGATGAACGCCTAAGCCGCCAGGCTCAGGTATTGGATATATCAAATGACTGAACGGAGATTTACCGGATAAAGAGAAGTAATTACCTTTTGCGAAGTAGGCTTTGGGTATTCGGTCTTTCGAGAGGCCTTCAATTTTTTGAGCTAGTGCTGGGGCACTGAGCCCCGCACAATTAATCAATAATTTAGTCTGAATGGTCATGCCATCTGCTCCGCCAATCGTGAGCTCAAAGCCACCTTGGGCATCATTGCCGATCGGCTTAGCGCTAAGTAAGGGAGATTGATAGGCGACCATGCCGCCCGCATCCTCAAACCCACCTAGCAATGACAGCATTAATCCGTGACTATCTACTACACCCGTTGAACTCGAGAGCACTGCCGCCTCACATTGCAACTGTGGCTCAAGCGCTTTCGCCTGCGCACCTGAAATCATCTTGATGTCGGGGACTTGATTGTTTTGGGCTTTGTACAAAATGGCTTGTAGATCATCTAGCTGACTAGCGTCTGCTGCAACGATTAACTTACCATAGGCTTGCGTGCTCACTTGATGACTACGGCAGTATTCATATAAGAGGCGATTACCTTCTACGCAGAGCTTAGCCTTTAGAGAATCCTTAGGGTAATAAATCCCCGCGTGAATCACTTCACTATTGCGCGCACTACTGATGGTTCCAAAAGAATCTTCACGCTCGAGCAAAATCGTTTCTCGGCCCTGCAATGCCATCTCGCGAGCAACTGCTAAACCAACTACTCCAGCGCCTACTACAACGCAATCAACCTGCTCCATCCGCTATTCCTGACTTGATTTCAGATATGTCTCAATTTCGTAATGACTTTTGCCTAAGATAAAGCCTTGTTATTGATGAAATCGTAACATTTTCAGCGTTTTAAGGGGATTTTGATGTCCTTATTGATAAAATCTAGCTATGTCTGCGCAAGCCCAATTAGCCAACCAAAGTATTCACTCTGCCCTTGATGTGGTGCTCGATACCGCCTATCAAGGAATTGATACAGCTAGCTGGAAAACGCTCTTTGCTTCCGCTCGCCAAAGACATCTAGGGCAATTTATTGCAGATATGTTCGCTGGTAAACACATTAATAATAGTGAGGATCGGCCCGCCCTTCATTCTGCGCTGCGCAATTTAAGTAAAACACCAGTCCTGATCGATGGCAAAGATGTCATGCCCGCGGTTTCTGAAGTTTGGCATCGCATTGATGTACTGTGTAGTACATGGGTTGGCGTAACCGATGTCATTCATATCGGCATAGGTGGATCAGACTTTGGTCCTCGCTTAGCGATTGAAGCACTTGCCCATGTTCCCGGTATTGAAAGTCGCGGCATGCGCATGCATTTTTTGGCAAATATTGATACTGCTGAGTTAGCACGTATCTTGGCACGTGCTCAGCCTCATAGTACTCGCGTGATTGTGGTCTCAAAGTCATTCACGACACTTGAGACTTCTATGAATGCCAAGGCGGTTGTTGCCTGGCTTAAAGACAGCGGCTGCACAACCAGCCAAATTGCTCACTCCTTATATGCAGTCACTGCCAACATCCCTGCCGCTAAGGACTTTGGCGTAAGCCAAGGTAATATCTTTCCTTTTTGGGATTGGGTCGGTGGACGCTACTCTGTATGGTCGGCAGTAGGTCTACCAATTGCTTTGCAATATGGCTTTGAGACATTCAAACAGTTTTTAGCTGGCGCCGAAGCGATGGATTTGCATTTTAAAAATGCACTCCTCGAAGAAAATCTCCCTGTCATCATGGCGCTCTCTTTGCTCCACCAGCAAGAGAAACACAATATCAAAGCCTATTCAGCTATTCCATATGCTGATGCTTTAGATTGGTTTCCGAAGTGGTTGCAACAGCTCGATATGGAGAGTAATGGCAAGAGTGTGGATCGTGATGGCAAGCCAGTGAAGCATTCTTCACCGGTAGTGTTTGGTAGTGCAGGCAGTAATGCACAGCATTCTTACTTTCAACTCTTTCACCAGGGTACCGAAATCATTCCGATTGATTTCATTGCCGTGCGTGAACCGATGAGTGATCGACCTGAAGCTGTAGCGCATCACCGCATTCTGCTGTCTAATTGTTTGGCGCAAGCGCAAGCGCTAGCCAATGGCAAGACTGCTGTAAATCCAAATGATATTTACCCAGGTAAGCGTCCAAGCAACCTCCTGTTGCTCCCCAAACTTAATGCGTTTTATCTTGGCGCCTTACTTGCTTTGTATGAAAATCGCACTGCGACTTTAGGTGCCTTGTGGAACATCAACAGCTTTGATCAACCTGGCGTGGAATACGGCAAAGTACTAGCTAAGCCGATTGAGAAAGCACTAGCAAGTCATCAGAACGATATTGCTGCTAGTGCAGATATTGATGCTGTTACTGCTGCCCGTATCAATCTATTAAATTCAAATAACTAGTTATCACTCTAGCAATACTCGGGTGTTTTTACTGAAAGATCTGCAATGCAATTGTCTCCATCTATTTTTAAAGCTTATGACATACGCGGCATTATTGATGAGACCTTAGATCCCTCGATCGCCAAACTGATTGGTCAGGCGTTTGGTACTGAAATGCGTGAGCTTGGTGAGACTGATATTGTTATTGGCCGCGATGGTCGTCTATCTGGCCCTAGCTTGATTGAGGCATTAACAGAAGGTCTGCTCTCTACTGGCATTCATGTGATTGATCTAGGCATGGTTGCTACACCGATGGTCTACTTCGCTGCCAATCACACCATCAATGGCAAGACTCCCAAGTCCGGCATCATGATTACTGGCAGCCACAATCCCCCAAATTACAACGGCTTCAAAATGGTATTGGGTACAGCAGCCATTTACGGTGACAAGATTCAGGATTTGCGCAAACGTATAGAAGCTCAGAAATTTACTATTGGCCAAGGAAATCGAAGTGCCTTTGATATTTTTCCGATGTATCTCAACTATATCGTCGGCGATGTGAGGCTGGCTCGCCCCATGAAGATTGCAGTGGATTGTGGCAATGGTGTTGGTGGCGCTTTTGCTGGCAAGCTTTTCAGAGCTTTAGGTTGCGAAGTTCAAGAATTGTTCTGTGAAGTTGATGGGCATTTCCCCAATCACCATCCGGATCCAGCCCATATTGAGAACTTGCAAGACCTTATTAAGAACCTCCAGACTACCGATAACGAATTGGGTCTTGCCTTTGATGGGGATGCCGATCGCTTAGGTGTGGTCACTAAAGATGGTCAGGTGATTTTTCCGGACCGTCAAATGATGTTATTTGCAAAAGATGTTCTCTCTCGCAATCCTGGCGGTCAAATTATTTACGATGTGAAATGCACTCGTAATCTAGCGACCTACGTAAAAGAGCATGGTGGCGAACCCATTATGTGGAAAACAGGACATTCTTTAGTAAAAGCCAAACTCAAAGAGACTGGTGCTCCACTTGCTGGTGAGATGAGCGGTCATATCTTCTTCAAGGATCGATGGTTTGGATTTGATGATGGTCTCTACACGGGTGCTCGCTTACTAGAGATTCTGAGTAAAGAAAAAGATCCAAGCGATACTCTCAACGACTTGCCAAATGCAATTTGCACCCCAGAATTGCAACTCGCTTGCGCCGAAGGTGAACCTTTTGCCCTGCTAGAAAAAATCAAAGCCAATGCGACATTCCCGACATCAGAGTCAATCAATACGATTGATGGTGTGCGAGTGGAATACGCGGATGGCTTTGGTCTTGCCAGACCTTCCAATACAACACCAGTTGTGGTGATGCGCTTTGAGGCTGATAGCAAAGAGGCTATTGAGCGTATACAGTCTGAGTTTAAGGCGGTCTTGTTAGCTGCAAAGCCGGAAGCAAAGCTGCCGTTTTAAGTAATTAAGGTCGGCTGTCGCCAGCTAATGTAATAGAGATAAAATTACTCATGACTTCCACTGTTAGCAATCCTATAGCCTTCGATTACCCCCAGCAAAATGCTGCCGGAGCCACCTGTACCGCCCAGGCTTGGGCAAAAACACCCCCACAACTGCATGGCAGCGAGAAAGCTGCTGTCATTGCCCGTATTAAGCAATTGCTGATCGAGAAAGATGCTGCTTTAGTTGCACATTACTACGTTGATGGAGATATTCAAGACCTTGCAATAGAAACTGGTGGCTTTGTTGCTGACTCATTAGAAATGGCACGCTTTGGCAAAAATCACTCTGCCAAGAACTTGATTGTGGCTGGTGTGCGCTTCATGGGAGAGTCTGCCAAGATTCTGAGCCCTGAAAAGCGCGTCTTCATGCCAGACCTAGAAGCGACCTGCTCTTTGGACCTGGGTTGCGATGCTACTGACTTTGCCGCCTTCAGAGCATTGCATCCGGATCGTACTGTGGTTGTCTATGCCAATACGAGTGCTGCTGTTAAGGCACAAGCCGATTGGATGGTGACAAGCTCTTGCGCCTTAGCGATCGTCCATCAACTCAAAGTTGAGGGCAAAAAAATTCTATGGGCACCCGATCGGCACTTGGGTCGCTATATTCAAGAGCAGACTGGCGCTGATATGTTGCTATGGAATGGTGCCTGTATTGTTCATGATGAGTTCAAGGCGGTAGAACTAGAAATATTGATCGCCGCTCATCCCAATGCCATGGTGTTAGTTCACCCCGAATCTCCACAAGCAGTTGTAGATTTAGCAGATGTGGTGGGCTCCACCTCTGCCATGATCAAAGCAGTGGTTGAAGGCTCTGCCACTAAATACATTGTTGCTACCGATAATGGCATCTTACACCGCATGCGCCAATTAGCACCCAATAAAATATTAATTGAAGCCCCGACTGCTGGCGATAGTGCTACCTGTAAAAGTTGCGCTCATTGCCCTTGGATGGCCATGAATGGCTTGCAAGGAATCTTGGATTGCCTTGAAAACGCCTCTGGCGAAATCTTCATTGAGGAAGGTATTCGAGTTAAAGCGCTTGATTGTATCGAGCGCATGCTCGACTTCACCCAGAATCATCCCGACCTGCTTGCAAAAGCCCAGCATGGCTTTGTGAAGAATATTGGCGCCGCCTAATTTAACTTTTTAACTGCATACGTATGTTTGATTACAACGAAACCTTAGAGCAGGCACGTCAACGCAATATTGCTGATGCGCTGATGGAGGATATTGGCAAGTGTGATTGGACTGCGCAATTAGTTCCCAGTAAACCTGTGCATGCACAACTGATCGTTCGTCAAGAAGCGGTTTTATGTGGAGTAGATTGGTTTGAAGGCACCCTCAAGAAGTTGGACCCTATAGCGAAAGTGAATTGGTACTACCGGGAGGGCGACTTGATGAAGCCCGATACTAAGGTCTGCGATATTGAGGCTAACTCTCGCGCCCTGCTCTCTGCTGAGCGTCCCTGTATTAATTTCTTACAAACACTATCTTGGACTGCCAGTAGTGCGCGTCAGTATGTTGATGCGATTGCCGGTGTCAGCCCAAATCCCAATGGTTGTGCAGTACTCGATACCCGAAAAACGATTCCAGGCCTACGTCAAGCGCAAAAGTATGCAGTTCGTGTCGGTGGCGGTCAAAACCAACGTCTTGCACTTTGGCATGGCATCTTAATTAAAGAGAATCATATTGCTGCCGCAGGAGGTGTTGCCGCTGCAGTGAAAGCTGCACAGGCTTTAAATTCTGGGGTGGATATTCAGGTTGAAGTAGAAAACTTTACTGAATTGAAGGAGGCTTTGGGTGCTGGGGCAAAAAATATCTTGATTGATAACTTTACTACCGATCAAATGAAGGAAGCTGTTGCCTTTACCAATGGACGCGCATTATTGGAAGCATCTGGTGGTATCGACCTAGATCAGATACGTGCTATTGCCGCTACGGGCGTTGATCGGATCTCTCTCGGAATACTGACCAAAGATATTAAGGCGGTGGATTTCTCGATGAGAATTTTGTAGGTAATCTGCCCACCGAGGTCAGCCTAATGCTGACACCATTACAAAGCCCCTCCGATATTCGGCGGGGCTTTTCTTTTCTAGACTAATCCTACGCATCTATTGGGCTTTCAGTCTTTAAGGGCTTAATTTATGTATTGACATTAATTATTTTTGTATATACATTAACAGGGTGACTTAGTGATTGAATTTGACGATGTAAAGCGAGAGATAACCTTATTTACACGTTGCCTAGATATGGCAAGAGCAAATGAGATCTTTGAAGCCTCACATATGGATCAAATTGATTACATAAAGAATTATGGTGAAGTTCGAGTATTCAGTTTTGGCTACCTAGATAACACTCCAGTAGTTGTTGTGTGGACCTACAGAGGTATCAAAAGAAGAATTATCAGCCTAAGGAGAGCAAATGAACGTGAAATTAAAAAATATGCAGGAAGAATGGGTTGATCCAGATGACGCGCCAGAGTTAGATGAGCAATGGTTTAAGGATGCCCACGTCTATGTTGGCGATACTCTTATCAAAAGAGGTGTTGGTAGACCACCCATTAAAAACACTAAAGAGATGCTGAGTCTCAGAATGGACTTTGATGTACTGGAAAAACTACGGGCGAGTGGTAAAGGCTGGCAAACCCGACTAAATAATTACATTAAAGAAGCTGTTTTAAAAGGCGATCTTCAATGAGATTAGGTCTCAGGATTTTCTGAAGTACCTTCTGCCTGTGGAGTCAAAATAGTTGGATAAGAAACTGCCCAAGTACCTGGGTAATCACGGCTGTAATGCAGCCCTCTACTCTCTCTACGCATTAAAGCTGATCTCACGATCAGTTCAGCACATTCCAACAGGTTGCGAAGCTCAATTAAGTCACGTGTTACTTTAAAGTTCGCGTAATACTCCTGTACTTCGTATCTGAGGAGTTTGATGCGGTGCAATGCTCGCTCTAGCCTTCGATTGGTTCTCACAATTCCGACGTAATTCCACATCAATGAACGCAGCTCATCCCAGTTATGAGCAATTACCACTTGCTCATCGGCATCCTCGACCTGACTCTCATCCCACAATGGTAGTTTTGGCATTACTGCTGTTTTCATTGCAGAGATATCTGCAGCAGTGGCCTTACCAATGACGATGCATTCCAATAATGAATTACTAGCCAAGCGATTAGCGCCATGTAAACCGGTATAAGTAGCTTCGCCTACTGCATACAGACCAGGCAAATCAGTACGGCCCTTGAGGTCAGTCACTACGCCACCACAGGTGTAATGCGCTGCCGGCACTACTGGAATAGGCTCTTTAGTAATGTCTAGTCCCAAACTCATACAGCGCGCATAGATCATTGGGAAATGCTCTTGAATAAACGATTCACCTAAATGGGTCGCATCAAGATGAACATAATCGAGACCATGCTTTTTCATCTCAAAGTCGATTGCCCTAGCGACAATATCACGCGGCGCTAATTCGTTGCGCTCATCATGCTCGGGCATAAAGCGATTACCGTTAGGGAGTTTAAGTAAACCGCCCTCACCGCGCATTGCCTCGGTGATTAAAAAGGTTCTATCACTAGGGTGATACAAGCATGTTGGATGAAACTGAATAAACTCCATATTACCGACACGGCAACCTGCACGCCAAGCCATAGCGATACCATCGCCTGTAGCAGTGTCGGGGTTGCTGGTGTATTTGTATACCTTGCCAACACCACCGGTAGCCAACACTACTGACTTGGCTTCAATTGTTTCTACACGATTATTTTGAATATCGAGGGCATATACGCCATAACAACGATTCGGTTTAGTGCGTTGAGTCTTGGTATCTAAGTGACGATTGGTAATCAGATCTAAAGCAATCCAGTGCTCTAGCAGTTGAATATTTTTATGGGCTCGTGCTTTATCTAACAATACTTCATGAATAGCTTTACCGGTAGCATCCGCAACGTGCGCAATCCGACGTTGGCTATGGCCACCTTCACGCGTGAGATGCAAGCCCATGGGGCCAGTCTCATCAGCAGTAAACGGAACTCCCTGCTCAACTAGCCAACGAATAGCTTCTGCACTTTCTTCAGCAATATATCGGGCAGTAGATTCCACTACAAGACCAGCGCCAGCATCCAAGGTATCGGCTACATGAGAGTCAACGCTGTCATGCACTTTATCAACCACACCAACGATGCCACCTTGAGCCCAGGCAGTTGCAGCCTCACCCAGACCGCGCTTGGCCATCACAATGACCGGCTGCGTCTCTGCCATATGAAGAGCTACGGTCAGGCCGGCTAAACCTGCTCCAATAATTAGGACAGGCAATTCTGCTTTGGTATCGAAGGGTGGGGTTTGGGGTTTTGAACTAGCCATGTTTAATTCTAAAGGGCAATCGATAAAGAGATATTCTAAGAGATTTAAAGCAACAAAGCCCCTGGTAAGGGGGCTTTGTTAGGTTGTGCAAAACAGCTTAGGAGATGACTTCAGGCTCTTGCCTACTAGGATCATTAGTTCCATAGCCCATTACGGCAGCAGCATGACCACCTTTGGCAAGCTTGACTGCGCAGTACTTAAATTCTGGGATCTTGCCAAATGGATCTAAGGCAGAGTTGGTAATTAAGTTGGCTGCAGCTTCGTAGTAAGCAAACGGAATAAAGATCACACCACGCGGAGTGCCATCATCTCGACGAACGTGGATAGCTACTTCGCCACGACGTGACTGAACCGTAATGACATCGCCAGCAGATACACCTAACTGGGTCATATCTTCACCATGCATCGACACAGTAGCCATCGGCTCAATCGCATCCAAGACGGTTGCACGGCGCGTCATACTGCCAGTATGCCAATGCTCTAACTGACGTCCTGTAATCAGCACAAATGGATACTCCGCATCTGGGCGCTCATTCGCAGGAATGATATCGGCTGGCACTAACTTCACTCTGCCATCTTTAGTATCAAACTTGTCATCAAATACAATTGGTCGACCTGGATCTTCAGCGGATAAACAGGGGTAAGTCACGCTAGACTCTTTTTCTAAACGCTCCCAAGTAATACCATTGATAGCTGCATGCATTGCTTGACGCATCTCGTCATACACCGCTGCAACACCGTCGTCAGCACCTTGATAGTTCCAGTTCAGGCCCATGCGCCTAGCGATTTGCTGAATAATCCACAAATCGGGCTTCGCGTCTCCAGGGGGATTAATCGCTTTTTTACCCATCTGTACCATACGATCGGTATTGCTTGCAGTACCAACCTTCTCAGGCCATGCGCTTGCTGGCAAGACCACGTCTGCTAGAAGCGCAGTCTCAGTCATAAAAATATCTTGGACAACCAAAAGATCCAAAGAAGCTAAAGCATGACGAGCATGATTCAAATCAGGGTCACTCATCGCAGGGTTCTCACCCTCGACATACATGCCGCGAATCTTATCGGGATCACTATCGGGCGCAGTGATCTTATGCATGATCTCTACCACGGTGTAACCGGGCTTCTTATCTAACGGGCTATCCCAGAATTTCTCGAACCAGGCATGCGCTTCTGGATTGTCTACGCGCTGGTAGTTCGGGAACATCATCGGAATTAATCCCGCATCACTTGCACCCTGTACATTATTTTGTCCGCGAAGTGGATGCAAGCCAGAGCCAGGCTTACCAATTTGACCCGTAATACTCACTAAAGCAATTAAACAACGGGCGTTATCAGTACCGTGAATGTGCTGACTGATACCCATGCCCCACAAAATCATGGCTGACTTAGTAGTTGCAAATTCTCTGGCAACTTCACGCAAAGTCTCTGCTGGAATACCGCAGATTGGTGCCATTGCTTCTGGGCTATAGCCCTTGATATTTTCTTTTAGAGCTTCAAAGTTATTAGAGCGATTCTCGATAAAGTCTTTATCGACCAATCCTTCTTCAATGACTGTGAAGATCATGGCATTGAGCATCGCCACGTCAGTATCGGGCTTGAACTGCATGGTGCGCCAGGCATGTTTACTAATATCGGTCGCACGTGGATCACACAATACAATTTTTGCGCCTCGTTTAGCGGCATTCTTAAACCAGGTAGCGGCAACGGGATGGTTTGCGGTTGGATTTGAGCCGATCAAAAAAATAAGGCTTGAGTGCTCAACATCGTTCACTTGATTACTTACCGCTCCTGAGCCGACGCCTTCTAAAAGCGCAGCAACTGATGATGCATGGCAAAGACGAGTGCAATGGTCGACGTTATTGCTACCAAAACCAGTACGTACCAGTTTTTGGAATAAGTAAGCCTCTTCGTTACTGCCTTTTGCAGAACCAAATCCAGCCAACACCTTATTGCCGTATTGATCTTTGAGTTTCTTCAGGCCGCCACCAGCAACTTCCAAAGCCTCTTCCCAAGTAGCTTCACGGAAAATGTCGGACCAATCTTGCTTACCTTCTAGCAAAGCTTCATCTTTAGCAACACCGGCCTTACGAATGAGCGGCTTTGTTAGGCGCTGTGGGTTATGGATGTAGTCCATACCAAAGCGACCCTTAACGCAAAGACGGTTGTGATTAGCTGGGCCATCACGACCTTCTACGCTAACAATCTTTTCATCTTTCACGTTGTAAGTAATCTGACAACCTACGCCGCAGAATGGACAAACTGAATCTACCTTGCGATCAACTATTTGCGAGCCAATTAATCCCTTGGGCATTAATGCACCCGTTGGGCAAGCCTGCACACACTCACCACAAGCAACGCAAGTACTATCGCCCATTGGGTCATTCAGATCAAACACGATCTCGCTATGAGAACCGCGCATTGCATAACCAATCACATCATTGACCTGCTCTTCACGACAGGCGCGCACGCAACGATTGCATTGAATACAGGCATCTAAGTTCACCGCCATGGCTGGGTGAGATACGTCATGACTCACTTTTTCACGGCGCAATGCCTTGAGCTCTGGACGTACTGTGACATCTAAGCGTTCAGCCCAGGTACTCAATTCGCCATGTTGATTTTTTTGCTCTTCTTCCTTACTGTCACCTACCCACTTAAAACCTTCGTCCGGCATGTCGGATAACAACATTTCTAAGACGAGTTTTTGACTCTTGAGTGCACGTTCGCTATTCGCTTTGACATCCATACCTGGAGTTGCGCTACGACAGCAACTGGGTGCCAAAGTACGTTCGCCATTAATTTCTACTACGCAAGCACGGCAATTACCATCAGCACGATAACCATCTTTAAAACACAGATGCGGAATATCGATCCCGTGGCGTTTAGCGGCTTTGAGAATAGTCTCGCCTTCGTAAGAAACGATGGTCTTGCCGTTGAGCTTGAACTCAACGGTTTGCAATTCAAGTTCTTTAGGATTTACTGGTGCATTCATATTTGTCTCGTTTTTCCCTATTCTTTTATTAAGCAACTTCCTTATTGAACTTCTTGCGGGAAATATTTTGCAATACAGCGAATTGGATTTGGTGCAGCTTGACCTAGGCCGCAAATAGAAGCGTCAACCATCACCGTTGCTAAATCTTCTAAAGTGTCTTGATCCCAAGATGGTGACTGCATCAACTTGGCAGCCTTGCTGGTGCCAACACGACATGGCGTACATTGACCGCAACTCTCATGCTCAAAGAAGTGCATGACATTGAGCGCCATATCGCGCGCCTTGTCTTTATCGCCAAACACCATCACCGCAGCAGAACCAATGAAACAGCCATAAGGCTGCAAGGTATCGAAGTCTAGCGGAATGTCATTCATCGTTGCTGGCAAGATACCGCCTGAAGCGCCGCCAGGTAGATAGCCGTAGAACTTGTGGCCATCTTGCATGCCGCCACAATACTCATCAATCAGCTCCTGAATCGTAATTCCGGCTGGAGCCAGTTTTACGCCCGGGTTTTTGACTCGACCGCTAACACTAAAGCTACGTAAGCCCTTGCGATCATGGCGACCAAAAGAACTAAACCACTCAGGGCCACGCTGAACAATATCGCGCACCCAGTAGAGAGTTTCAAAATTGTGCTCTAGTGTTGGACGACCAAACAAGCCAACCTGCGCAATATAGGGAGGACGCATACGGGGCTCTCCACGCTTGCCTTCGATACTCTCAATCATGGCAGATTCTTCACCGCAGATATAAGCGCCCGCACCACGACGTAACTCAATCAGTGGCAATTTAAATGGAGGATTTGCTATAAGCTTAGCCAACTCTACTTCGAGCAATTCACGGCAACCATGGTACTCATCGCGCAGATAAATATAGCAAGCATCAATACCCACTACATTTGCAGCAATTAACATACCTTCCAAGAAGCGGTGTGGATCGCGCTCCAAATATGTACGATCTTTAAATGTACCTGGCTCACCTTCGTCAATGTTCACTGCCATCAATTTCGGAGCGACTTGATCTCTCACAATGCGCCACTTACGCCCTGCTGGGAAGCCTGCGCCACCTAAGCCGCGAAGTCCTGAGCTCTCCATTATCTTGACAATACTCTCGCCGTCTTTTTTACCCTCAACAATTTCTTTTGCTAAGGCATAACCACCCAGTGCGCGATAAGACTCGTAACCTACATAGTCTGGTGAAACTGCTTGATTTTCACCTTGCGGAGATACGCCCTGCTCTGCTAAAGCTGCAGGATCAAAACTCGCACTGTCCTTGGCCATTGGCTGAGTAGTCAGATTATTTTTGACGGCGGCAGCGACCTTATCCGTAGTTGCAAACAATACCGGGTACTGATGCACAACTGCTACTGGAGCCTGCTCACAACGACCCACGCAGGGAGCAGCCTCCACTTTAATCTTAGGATTGCCCAAGATTGCCGGTAACTTCGCTAATAGATTTTGCGCACCAGCCAGCTCACAGGCAACACCATCACAAACCCGCAGAGTGATATCTGCAACCGGATCATTGCCACGCACCACTTCAAAGTGATGATAAAAAGTAGCAACCTCATAAACTTCTGCCATCGGCAAATTCATTTCTTTTGCGAGGGCAACTAAGTGACGATCATGTAAAGCGCGGTATTCGTCATTGAGCTTGTGTAGATTTTCAATCAGTAAATCACGACGATCAGCTGCAGCACCGATTAACTGGCGAACCTCTGCCAATGAGACATCGTCTGCTTGACGCCCTTTAAGTTTGCTCTTGCGACGAATGGTTTCCCTTAAATCATCTGCTGTTGCTACAGCAACAGCCTTGACTTCAGCCGAGGGTTTTGGGTGATTCATAGTTTTAATCTCTAATTTCTAGTCGCAATAATGGAGCTATTTTTTTAAGTCTGAAGCTACGCTTGATAAGGTCCGAATTGGCAAGAAACAGCTGCGCTTGCTCTAAATAGGAAACTCCCAAGGTCACTAATGATTTTGGGTCATTTTGGCACTCAAGTCCTTGACGGCGCTCAAGTGAATTTAACTAGGGTAAACCCTATTAAATGACGGATGGGGAAGGCTTACTGCCCGGTGGCGGAGCGTAATCCAGCTTGCGCTCATAAACACGCGCCTTAAAGCAATCGTTATAGCCTTTGCTGCCGATTTGCCAGCCAATCGAAGTACAGTCATCTTGGGCTGCTGACTCAATAGAGCCGCACCCCGTTAAGGCAATAGCGGCAATAGAAACAAGGGTGGCTAAGAAGCGCGGTGTAATTGAATTCATACCCTAAGTCTACTGGATTCCTGATTCCAAGTTAAGGGAAAGTGAGTACTTGTGGAATTAGAGATAAGTCAGCAACAATGTATGGGAGCATCATTGCAGCTATACAGATAAATACATTCGGAGAACATAATGCACACAAGCTTAAAACAAGTTCTAGCAATCGCCTTTTCGCTGACTATTGCCCTGCTTTCTATCAACACCCATGCTCAAGCACAAGATGGCTACACCGATCTCATTGATGGCGTTAGCTTAGACGGTTGGAACATCATCGGCAGCGCGAATTGGGTCATCGGCAAAGGAATAGTCGAGGGCAATAAGCCATCCGGATTTTTAGTGAGTAATAAAAGCTATCGGAACTTCATTATTCGCGCTGAATTTTGGGCTGAATCTGACACCAATAGCGGAATTTTTATTCGCTGCCAAGATCCCAATAAAGTCACCGCTGGCAATGCTTATGAAATTAATATCTGGGATACCCGTCCAGGACAGGAGTACTCCACCGGCGCCATTGTGGATATTGCCAAGGTCAACCCTATTCACAAAGCTGGTGGGCGCTGGAACACCATGGAAATTACGGCCAATGGACCTCAGCTCAAAGTAATGATGAATGGGGTGCTTACTGTTACAGATGCTAGAGATAGCAAGTTTTCTGAAGGACCCATTGCTCTTCAGTCCGCCGGTGGCATCATTAAATTTAGGAAACTACAAATTAAGGCAATCTAAATTATCTCTAGGTCAATTTACTGGGGGCGCCTCAAATAAGGCGGCCCCTTTTACTTAGATAGGGGCAAGTCACAGAGCGGTGAAATCAGTGCTAGCGACAAAGTAGCGCTTTTATTAAACATAGATTTCATACCTATCAGCACAAACTATTGGACGTAATGCTCTTGCGTGCTTGTGCATCTTGACGATACCGTAATTTGACATCGTCTTAAGGGTGCGAGATAGATTACCCTGCTTGCGTCCAGTTAATTCCGCCAACTCTGAAATCGAGATCGGCTTTGATTCGCGAATGACGTTTAATAGCGCACGATTTTCATCGCTGAGAACTTGGGCTAATGAGCGCATTGAGGTAAACCATATTTTGGGATCGCTCGGTTGAACTTTCAGCTGACCCTTAGCTACCATCAGAACGCGCTGACGCATTTGTTGCTGAGATGCAATTCCTATCTTAATTACTTTCATTTGTCTCTCGCCAATCTTAAGGTCTTATCAACATCCTCAAAAAAATCCTTTAATAATTGATAGGCATTCTTAAAATCATAACTTGTTCCCAGATCTGTCGCACAACGATGCTTGTGATCATATGGAAGCTTACGATTTGCATAGCCAGCAAACTTTGTCGCATGAGCATTGTCATAACCTAATATTCGAACTCCCCGAGGGTTATGTAAAGTTAAAGAATATCGAATTCCATGGGGAATAGAAGCAGTCGCCTCAACCTCCCATGCCTCTATCTTTACCCAATACCCACCCTCCTGATCCAAGACCTGCCCATGCAAATCTAATAAGACATTCTTACCAAGTGATTTCATTGCCTAAATATATCAACTAATGATATATCAAAAGTATCAACCTCTATAGGAATGGGGGAATAGTACTGCTACCTGTTTTTATGCAGGCGGAAAACCAACCTTTTGTTGCCAGCTATTGTTAAACACATGAATGACCGGCTTTTCATAGACTCCTGCTTTGGTGAATGGCTCATCTGCTAGCCAAGCCTCAACAGCTGCCTTGCTTGGAAAATCCATCGCTAACAAGCTACCCACTGTTGTCTTGCCATCTTCAGAAGTCAGTGGGCCAGCAAAGGCCATCTTGTCTGCAAACTTACCTAAGTAAGCGCGATGCTCGGGTCGCACCTGAATGCGTAATTCTGCTGTACCGGGACGATCCATTAACAGGATTGCAAAGATCACGTTTTCTCCTCATTAGCTCTAAAACATCCATCTTACGGCAAGCGGAAAAAGAAAAACCGCCCTAAGGCGGTTTCTCGCGCAAAGCTATTAAAACGAATTAAGCAGCTTTACGGCTTTTAGCAGCTGGCTTAGCTACTGCGTATTGGCCTTGAAAGTTAGCCATTGCAGCATCAACACTTTTCTCAAAGTTTGCGAAAGCATCAGTTGCTGAAGCGCGAACTTGGTCAAACTGTTGGAGTGAAGTTTCAAATACAGTTTTGAATGCAGATACAAATGCCTCAGAACCAGCAGGAGCTGTCTTAGTAGCTTCTTTAACAAACTTAACCATGTCAGCGCGTACATCATCAATGGATGCATCAACTACTTGAGCAACTTCTTTATTGCTGTTACGCACAACTTTGTTTACCTTAGCTTGGTAAGCAGCAGCGTACTTAGCAGCTTCTTGTGCTGTTTCTGGCTGAGCCAATTTTGCCAATTGTTGTACATCTTTAACTGCCAACAATTGAGCGCTTGCATCTTGAGCAACAACTAAAGCATCTTTAGCGGTAGCTTGGTTGATTTCAGCTAATTCTTTTGCGCTTTCAACAGCTACTTGAGCCAAGAACTTTGCGTTTTCAACAGCTTTAGTTTGAGCTTGTGTCATTTGGTCGTTTAATTGATTTTGGAACATGGTGGTTTTCCTAACTTTTATAAAATTGATAAAAAATGTATTGCAATGCACCATTCTAAAAAGTTTTTTATTGCACTGCAAGGTTTATTTGCGGCGACGCAACAAAAACATCAAAAACCCCCTTTTTTGATTAAAAACAGGGGGTTGAGGGGCAAAATAATTTAGCCTGAGATGGTGATTTGGGGCAAAAACCGAGGAAAAGTAAAGAAAAAACCACCCGAGGGTGGTCTCAAACTACTGGCGGAAGAGGCGGGATTCGAACCCGCGGTAGGCTATTAACCTACGCACGCTTTCCAGGCGTGTGACTTAAACCGCTCATCCACCCTTCCGTACAAGCCGTTGATTATACGTTTGCCAGAAGGGCTTAGCTCTAAAAGCATGATTGGCTAATTAGACAGACTCTTTGAGTTGCTCCAAAATCGCTGGATTTTCTAGAGTTGAAGTGTCTTGAGTAATCTCTTCACCTTTGGCTATGACACGAAGTAGGCGGCGCATGATCTTGCCTGAACGTGTTTTAGGTAAGTTATCACCAAAACGAACATCCTTTGGTTTAGCGATCGGACCGATCTCCTTACCCACCCAGTTCCTTAGCTCAGTAGCAATCTTCTTCGCTTCGTCGCCTGTTGGGCGTCCACCCTTCAGAACTACGAATACGCAAATGGCTTCACCCGTCAGCTCATCGGGACGACCTACTACTGCAGCTTCAGCAACTAATGGATTAGCAACCAAACATGATTCAATTTCCATCGTACCCATGCGGTGACCAGAGACATTCAAGACGTCATCGATACGACCCGTAATCGTGAAGTAGCCAGTATCTTTATTGCGAATTGCACCGTCACCTGCCAGATACAAAGTACCGCCCAACTCTTCTGGGAAGTAAGACTTCACGAAGCGATCGGGATCACCCCAAATATTGCGAATCATTGAAGGCCATGGACGCTTCACAACCAAAATACCGCCGTGACCATTTGGAACATCTACGCCTGCCTCATCCACAATCGCCGCCTGAATACCTGGCAATGGCAATGTGCATGAACCTGGAATCATGGGGGTTGCACCAGGTAATGGTGAAATCATATGACCACCAGTTTCGGTTTGCCAGAAAGTGTCTGCAATTGGGCAACGTGAGCCGCCCACATTCTCGTAGTACCACATCCAAGCTTCTGGATTAATCGGCTCGCCGACTGAACCCAAGAGACGCAGGGAAGATAAGTCATAACTCTGGGGATGGACTGTTTGATCATTACTCGATGCTTTGATTAATGAACGAATCGCTGTTGGGGCAGTGTAGAAAATCGTTGCCTTGTGCTTTTGGATCATGTCCCAGAAACGACCCGCATTTGGGTAGGTTGGAACACCCTCAAACACAATCTCCGTAGCGCCTACTGCGAGTGGGCCATAGGTAATATAGGAGTGACCTGTTACCCAGCCGATATCAGCAGTGCACCAGAAGACATCATTTGGCTTAATGTCAAAGGTCCACTTCATTGTGAGAATCGCCCACAAGAGGTAACCACCAGTAGAGTGTTGAACACCCTTAGGTTTACCTGTTGAGCCAGAGGTATACAGAATAAATAGTGGGTGCTCAGCACTGACCCACTCTGGCTCGCAAGTAGAAGATTCATTGGCTACGATTTCTTGCATCCAAACATCACGACCCGCTGTCATGGTGACATCATTGCCCGTGCGCTTATTCACGATCACATGCTTCACATTAGGACATTCGCCAGTCGACAGGGCTTCGTCACAAATGGCCTTCAAGGGCAATGATTTACCGCCACGGAACTGTCCGTCTGCGGTAATCACGGCTACTGCACCCACGTCAATAATTCGATCTCGCAACGCTTGAGCAGAGAATCCACCAAACACAACAGAGTGAATTGCACCAATACGAGCACAAGCCTGCATCGCAACAACACCTTCGATAGTCATCGCCATGTAAATGATGACGCGGTCACCAGACTTGATGCCCATTTTGCGCAGTGCATTTGCCATTTTGCAAACACGCTCTAGTAACTCTTGATAAGTTACGTTGATAACTGATCCATCATCCGCTTCAAAAATAATCGCGATCTTATTGCCAAGACCATTTTCAACTTGGCGATCTAAACAGTTGTGGGAAGCATTAGTAGTGCCATCTTCAAACCACTTGTAGAAAGGCGCTTTGGATTCATCAAGAACTTTAGTAAAGGGCTTTTTCCAAAAGACATTCTCTTTAGCAAGGCGACTCCAGAAACCGTCATAATCATTGTTAGCTTCGGCACAGAGCTTGTTGTAAGCGTCCATTCCAGAAATAGCGGCAGACTTAATAAAGTCTGCAGGTGGGTTAAATACGCGGTTTTCTTGCATCAATGGTTCCATGCTACACAGCCCTTCTATTAAATAATCGGTCGTTTTTTTCTGCAAAAATAGTGCAGAGTTAGGGAAACGCATCCCAAGAGCTAATAAGATAAGTGAAAACACGCTAGATTTGCTCTATGGCAAACCCTTAAAATAGATTGAACCTTACATAATTAAGCCTAAAACCATGACAAATATCAAACAAAACGACCTCATCCAAAGCGTGGCGGATGCCTTTCAATTCATCTCTTACTACCACCCCAAGGACTTTATCTCCGCCATGGGCAAGGCTTATGAGCTTGAACAAGGTGCTGCAGCGAAGGATGCGATTGCGCAGATTTTGACTAACAGCCGGATGTGCGCAGAAGGGCATCGCCCCATGTGTCAGGACACTGGCATTGCAGTCGTTTTTCTCAAAATTGGTATGAATGTTCAATGGGGCGATGCCACCATGAGCGTCAGTGAAATGGTAAATGAAGGTGTTCGTCGCGCTTACATGAACCCAGATAACCCACTACGCGCATCCGTTCTGACTGATCCAGCGGGTAAACGCAAAAACACTGGCGACAACACCCCGGCCGTTGTTCATTACGAAATCGTCCCAGGCGATGGTGTTGAAGTCATTTGCGCGGCCAAAGGTGGTGGCTCTGAGAACAAAGCCAAGATGGTCATGCTTAACCCCTCGGATTCGATCGTTGACTGGGTAGTCAAGACAGTTCCGACGATGGGTGCGGGCTGGTGCCCTCCCGGCATCTTAGGTATTGGTATTGGCGGAACCCCAGAGAAAGCCATGTTGATGGCCAAAGAGTCATTGATGGGCCCAGTAGATATTCAAGAGCTTTTTGCTCGTAGGCCACAAAATCGTGTTGAGGAACTCCGTTTAGAGATTTTCGATAAAGTAAACAAGCTTGGTATTGGTGCTCAAGGTTTAGGTGGCCTTACTACCGTTCTTGATATCAAAATCATGGACTACCCAACCCATGCAGCCTCACTGCCGGTGGCGATGATTCCGAACTGCGCCGCTACCCGCCACATTCACTTTCATTTACATGGTGACGGCCCCGCTAAATTAGAGGCGCCTGCATTATCTGATTGGCCAGACGTCACTTGGACTCCAGACACTAAAAAATCAAAGCGTGTGAACTTAGATACTTTGACCGCTGAAGAAGTGGCTGGTTGGAAAGAAGGAGAAACACTTCTCCTAAATGGCAAAATTTTGACTGGTCGTGATGCAGCACATAAGCGCATTGCCGACATGCTTGCTAAAGAAGAAGAATTACCGGTAAGTTTTAAGAACCGTGTGATCTATTACGTTGGTCCAGTAGACCCAGTAGGTAATGAAGCAGTGGGTCCAGCAGGTCCAACAACCTCAACTCGCATGGATAAGTTCACTGAGATGATGCTGGCCCAAACTGGCTTGATCTCCATGATTGGTAAAGCGGAGCGTGGTCCAACTGCTATTGAAGCGATTAAGAAACATAAGTCCGCTTACTTGATGGCCGTGGGTGGCGCAGCTTACTTGGTTTCAAAAGCCATTCAGACAGCAAAGGTAGTGGGCTTTGCTGACCTCGGCATGGAAGCGATTTATGAGTTCGATGTCAAAGATATGCCAGTAACAGTAGCAGTCAGTTCTGCCGGCATCTCTATGCATGAGACCGGTCCCAAAGAGTGGCAAGCAAAGATTGCTGGAATTCCAGTCGTGATTGCTTAAGTTACCTATTAACTCAGCCACTCTTAGTTAAGCGACCTGACTTGGCACTCATCGGAGTTTTTGATTCTGGCATTGGAGGCTTATCCATTTTGGATGAGGCTATGCGCCAGCTTCCCGCGCATGACTACATCTATTTAGCTGACTCCATTCATGCTCCTTATGGAGAAAAGTCTAGTGAGTGGATAGCTTCGCGCAGTATGGAGCTATGTCAGTACTTAGCAGCGCAAGGATGTGATGCCATTATGGTTGCCTGTAACACTGCTACTGCCGAAGCCATTGCAGATATTCGTGATGAGCTCAGCAATATTCCGATCATCGGCGTAGAGCCAGGCATCAAGCCTGCAGCAATGCAGTCAAGTAATGGCATTGTTGGCGTGCTCGCAACTCAGGCCACCCTCAATAGTGATAAGTTTAGCGCTCTGCTAGCTACCCTACCCAATTGTCAGTTTGTTAAACAAGCGGGTGCTGGCTTGGTTCCCCTGATTGAGGCGGGTCAGGCTAATTCTGAAGAAACACTAGAGCTACTTACTGAACATCTAGAACCCATTCAGGAGGCGGGGGCAGATACTCTGGTTCTAGGATGCACACACTACCCTTTCTTACGAAAAGCCATACGTAAATTATTAGGCGATTCCATTAACCTCATTGATACCAGCGAGGCAGTGGTACGCCAACTTAAACGAAAACTAGAGTCACAGGGAATGCAATTAGATGATGGTGAATATGGTTCTATTCAATTCATCAGCAGTAAAGATGCACAGAACTTACATCAAATGGCGCACGAGCTCATGCAATCAGATCTGGATAAACATAGCATTGACTCTCGTTTAGTGAGATCCTTCACATGAGCACCTTTTTAAATCGAATGAATGCGCATCTACCGTTCGATAAGACTGAGCGCATCATCATTGGTATTGTTATTGCCTTGCATTTATTATTTCTGATTGGCTTTCAGAGTGGGATGAAGCCGGACAACGATAGCAATCAAGATGATGCGCGCGTGATGGCCAATCTAGTAAGTCCTGAGGCAGCTAAGCAGCCTGAAGCTACTCCAGCTGCGCCTCCACCTAAACCCAAGCAAGAGCAGAAGAAGAAAACGGTGGATGAAAAATCCACACAGGCACCAACACCGCCACAAACTCAACAACAGACTCCCACCCCGCCAACACCCCAACAATCCAAAAGTGAATCCCAGGCTCCGACTGCTACGGTTGCACCAGCCACTACCTCTGGATCTAGTGGCACACCGATTCAGACTGATATTGGTAAACTAGTCGTTGTATATCAACCAGATGCAGATGCTTACTACCCTTCTTTTTCTAAAAGATCTGGGGAGCAGGGAGAGGTAGTTGTGAGACTAATTATTGATGAAGCGGGTAGTGTTGAGGATGTTGCCTTATTGCGTTCCAGCTCATTTCCAAGATTAGACAGAGCAGCAACGGAAATTGGTCGTCGTTATCGCTTTAAACCATTTTTAGTCAATGGTTCGCCCCAGAGAATTTCTACCAACCTTTTAATTAAATTTAATTTAAAGAATTAATATTATGAATACACCATTTGGCTTAGCAAATTTATGGCTCGAGGGCGATGCAGTGACCCGCTTTGTGGCTATCGCGCTTCTGATCAGCTCTATTGTGACTTGGGTAATTTTGCTCTCTCGTTTTTGGGATTTGCGTAATTTACGCAAACTCCAGCCTGAGCTCGATCAGTTTTGGCGCGCCACTTCCTATGACCAGGGTCTGAATGCATTTACTAGCCATGCAAGCAACCCTTACTATCAAATTGCTAAAGCTGCCAGTGGAGCCTCTACCCACCACCAGAGCCAATCGACCAATCATCGTGAACTGCTGCAAACACTGAACTACTCTGAGTGGATGGCGAGAAGTCTTAAGAATAGTATTGATGGGGTTGCGGCCCAACTCCAAAAAGGGCTTACTTTCCTTGGCTCAACCGGTGCGACCGCACCATTTATTGGCCTGTTTGGAACGGTGTGGGGTATCTACCATGCTTTGATCGCAATCAGCAGCTCTGGTAGTGCGCAAATTGATCAGGTTGCTGGCCCTATTGGCGAAGCGCTCATCATGACTGCTTTAGGCTTGGCTGTAGCGATTCCAGCAGTATTAGGCTTTAACGCAATTAATCGTGCCAATAAATTATTGCTTGCTGATCTCAATCGCTTTGGCAATGACCTCCTCGCTTACTTTGTCACTGGTGCCCGTGTGAAGTCCGGAGAATAAATATGTCTTTTAATCTTCACAACGACCAAGAAGAAAGCGGCATTATGGCCGAAATCAATATGACTCCGATGGTGGATGTCATGTTGGTACTCCTCATCATCTTCATCATTACTCTGCCAGTCATTCAGCAGGCGGTGAAGGTTGAGTTGCCCAAAGCCAATAGCGTACGCAATGAAGTCAAACCAGAGTCAGTACAGCTTTCGATTGACGCTCAAGGTCAAATATTTTGGAATAGCACACCAATTGATTTAAAAACTTTTGATGGCTATGCAGAAAAAGCTGCTCAGAAGGAGCCACAACCAGAAATCAATTTACGCGCCGATAAGTCGGTGAAGTATGAATATGTTGCTCAGGTATTAGCCGCATCCCGACGCGCTGGCTTAACCAAGCTCGGATTTGTAACTGAACCTAATTAAGGCTGATTAGCAGCAGTACATTGCTCTTGATAAATCTTTGTACCCTCGCCTAGAGTTGCGGAGAGAATTCCACCTTTAACCGTCTGCATCTTTCTTAGTTGGCCCGTTGGGCGATTAATCGCGGTCAACGTGATTACGGAACCAGCGCCATACTGAACACCATCAAAACTTTCTGGGGGAAATTGTGATTCCATTGAAATGAGGACCGTGTATTCATCAATGAGGATGCTTTTGACAGTTTGCTGACCCAACTCGCTAACCCGGTCTAAATCTCGGTCATCAATAAAGACTTTGGCCTTCTGACTTTTTGAGGCAGCCATGACTTTGAGCTGATAAGTTTCAGTGTAGTTATTTTCCGAACGCTCACAAGTAAAAACCAAGGGGTCTGCAGCCAAACTGGGGGTGGCACCTAAAAGCAAGGGTAGCAAGAAGAGAAAGTAGAAATATTTCAAGGATGCCTGAAATCAATCGATTGGTGCCCGAGGCCGGAATCGAACCGGCACGACTTTTTTGAGTCGGCAGATTTTAAATCTGCTGTGTCTACCGATTTCACCACTCGGGCTCGCACGAGCAATAAAGCCGTAC